>ENA-ORRT01000440-ORRT01000440.1-human-gut-metagenome-genome-assembly--contig:-NODE-440-length-28585-cov-4.35513_pt1 | contig 28585 bp, 32 predicted proteins | sample MGYA00242181_ERZ509146 | MGnify/ENA primary metagenome ERZ509146 (study PRJEB26280, sample SAMEA2338624) | human gut metagenome | biome: human gut; feature: human-associated habitat; material: faeces...
CATGGTCACAGATGGCGGCAGCCGTTTCCGGGAGAGTCTCCCAGCGGCCAAGATAGGCAATTTCGTACATAGGGCACCTACTTTCTCTATCCCACAATGGTGGTTTCCTTTACGGCCAGATTGTCATAATCCATAGCGATCAGCTTCCCGGCGGCCTCCGGGGTACACATGAACCAGGTGCTCACGCCCCAGGCGTCCATCCTTGTGACGGTGAAAAAATCGGTTTGGGCAGAAGCAGGTTCTCTTGCATCAATATAGCAGTCGGAGTAGAGATACACCAGCTCCACCTCCCGCTCCGGCAGCCACCTGGCCCGGCGCACGCGGGGCTTCCCATTTTTCAGCGTCCTTTCCCTTGGGTTCTCGAACCACGCCAGTTCCTTGATCTTCAGGCCGGTGAAGGTATCCATGAGCCGCTGAGCGATCTCCCGGTGGGTAAACACCCCGTAGTTCCAGGAGCCCATCAGCCATGTCTGGATAAAGTCGCCCACCTTGCTGCCGGGAGCAGGCGGCCCGTAGACGCTCGCATCCGCCCACATGACCTCCATCGTTTCGCACTGATCCGGCCGGGGACAGGGCTGCTTGTTGCCATAGCGGTACATAATATTCACATAGCCGAAGTCATCGCCAGTTCGGTCATGTCCGACTGCTTCCACTTTATAGGCAGTTATGGACATTGCAGTTCCACCCCCTGGGCCAGTACAAATCCGCACAGCCCAAGGGAAGAGTCGACGACAAATACCCGGATGTGCTCCCGATCCATGCGCTCCCGCAGTTCCTCGATGCTGCAACAGGCGGGAAAGCCGTAAGAGACGGCCCCGCCCAGCAGGTCTTTGTACTGTTCAAAAAAGCCGTCCACGGTGATCTCATCCATGCCGAAGAGGATGTTGTCCCGGATCACATTCTCAAACCAGTGGGCCAGCAGGCCGGTGAAGTGAACGGATACGTTCTCTCCGGCCTCAGTCCGGGTATCCACATGCAGGATATGTGCTTCAAAGTCAGCGCAATAGCACAGGACCCTGTTGTCGTGCAGATGGTCAAAGGATTGAATCACCATACTCATGCCAGCTCTGCGTCCAAAATCCGGACTTGCTTCCCTTCCTCGTTCACATAGTAAAGGGCGATATAATCAATGCCGTCCCGCCTGACCTGCTCCCAAGGCATCCGCTCACCGTTGATCAGTTCCACGGTATCCGCCCCATCCGGTTCGAAGTCCTCTTTTTCGTCCTCATAGTCAACGCTGTAACCCAGCTCCACCACCAGCTTGGAGGCAGGGGTCCCATACCGCTTGAGGGGACGGTGCTCCAGCTTGGATGGATCGTGTACATCGCAGAACAGATTGTTGTAGCCATGCCGCCCACCGTCAAAGATGACGAACTCCTCGCCGCTCTTCGGATCACGGGCTGCCACCAGTCCGGGGACCTCATCCCCATCTACGATATAGGATTGGGGCTCTCCCTTCACCGTGAGCAGATCTCCGCAATACCAAACCTCCAGCAGTTCCTTGCCGGTGGAGGAGCAGAGTGTCACGGTGGGCAGACGCTTCTCCGTCCACTCTTTCACATGGCCTTCCAGCCAGGCGGGATATTTTTCAGGCATCATAGCCATTCTCCTCCTATTTCAATTTCAGCACAAATCCCCAGATACTCACCACGATCAGGAGGACACCCAACAAAAAGAAAACCACCCGCCGGTATCCCCTGCCGTGGCGGTGGGCATCCCGCGTACCGGTGGGGTCGCAGAGCCAGTTCCAGTTGCGGATCGCTCCGATCAAAATCACTGCACCGATGATTACCGAGGCAATATACCAATGCTCCTGTAAAAAAGCCGTAATCTGCCCGCTGTTCATTTACATATAACCCTCTTTCCATCATCGGGAGTTTCCCGCCGGATAATCTCCTCCCGCTCTTTCTGATCTATCTCCAAGGCTTTTTCCTCCTCCAGATATTCCTCGCAGTCCCGGACCAGCTTTTGGGCATTCGGGTCCTCCGGGGCCAGGGTCAGCCAGCGTTTTGCGTATTCATAGGCGGTGGCGGCGGAGGGGTATGCCATCAGACAGGAATAGCCCATCCTGGCGTTCCAGTAGGGGTCGTTCTCCCCCTGGGTGCGGACGGACTCCAACAGGTCAATGGCGTGCCGGATGAGAGCCCCGTCCACTGCACCGTCGGTCCCATGCGCTCTATGATCCCCCAGCACCGCCAGATTGCTGTAAGCCCGGCTCAGCTTGACGGTCAGAAAATAAACCCCGCTCCTGCTCCGGGATAGCTTCGATGGCCTCAATACATCGGGAGAACTCGTCCGCATCATTCCACTGTTCAAGCAGCTCCGACAGCTTTGCTGTTTCCGCCTGATTCATGACTTCACCGCCTTTCCCGTATCACCCCTGTATATCCGCACCAATGGGGCCTTTTTTCAGTGTTCCATCCACAGTGACCACATGGCCCCAGAACATATCATCGTCCTCATACCAAGCGGTAAAACGCCCGCCGGGGGAGACCGAAAACTCAGTGAGAATGATGCGCCGGGCGAACTCATCCCCGGTGATGGGATCTTTCTCCGGGTCCCGGTCGGTCTGGTCATTGTCCGCCAGCCATTCGTTGGCCTGAGCGGTGAGCTTCTGGGCAGCCATCGCCCGCAGGGACTTATCCCAGACTTCCTGATCTGCCAGCAGTTTCTTCATCACATTGGTGGCGCGGGTCCAGGACGCTTTCTTTTCAATCTCCACATCCAGCGAGATCTGGACTTCTTTTCCCATCCACCGGCAGGTCCCGGTGAACATACTCATTTCACGATCCAGCGTGAGGGTTCCCAGCACCTCGTCCTCCAGAAGAATGGGCTTTGTGTATTCCGCCCAGAGCTCCTCCAGTGCCGGACAGGGTACGCCTTCCTCCAGTACCTCCGTGACATACCACTGAGGTTCGTAGAGGGCATCACCTTTCCATCCGCGGGCTTTGATCCGGTAGATCTGGCCCTTGGCAAACCGCTTGGAATATTCGCCGGCATCCCGTTCCTTGTCCGTCAGCGGCCAGCTCAGGTAGCAGCGGCCGGAGATCACCTGTCCGGTCTGGGCATCCGCCATGGCGAGGGCATGGGTATGCGCAGCCCAAAAGGTATCCAGAAAGGTTTTGTCCGCACTGACACCGTCCTGGATCAGTACCAGTTTTTCCTCATCTTCCGGGGCGTACAGGGCAATAAAGTCCTTGACCGTTCTCTTTTTCATGACGTTCTCCTTACGCAAATACCTGCTGGTATTTCTCTTTCAGTTCCTTTGGCACCGTCTTGATGACCTTGCTGCCGCCGTTTTCGGAGGACGGGCCCCAGATGGCCCAGAGCAGGCTCTGCCAAGCGATGGCCCGGAATTTCGGGTCCTTGTCCTCTTCCGGCAGGAGATACGCGGAAAAGCGGCGCTTGACTGTCAGCAGCGCATCCAGGCTTTCCGCATTGGCAATCAGGCTGCGGAACTCCTTTGCAGGCTTTAGATTCTGCATGGACAATGCGCCCCGTACCAATACGCCCAGTGTCCATGGTTGGAAACCAAACTTCCGGATCAAGGCATGAAGGAATTTCTCTTGCAGGGAGGAGTGCTCGTCATCGCAGAGATCCAGATACTCCGCCACCAGCGGCGCCCACTGTTCTCCCTCCAGCCCCAGAGCGAACACAGCAAAAGAGCCGGGCATGGCACAGGTTTCATCCGCGAGGTTTTGGTACCACTCATACTCCCGCATAGCCAGACGAGCGTATCGCTCTATAGCCGGATGCAGATTGGGGTGTTGCACAGCGCAGGCAAAGAGCTGATTGACTCCCTTCTTGGGCAAGCCGGGAATGGGCAGATAGATTTTCTCCTTTCCTCTGCACTCCACCGAGTAACTGCGGGGGAATTCCTCCTGCTCCAGCACCGCGCACAGGTAGTCCAGGATTTCAGCATAGCACTCCTCCGTGGAGTCCCTGGCGGTGATGCGGATGGTGGCAAAGGCGTCATTGGCCGATGCGGTGAAATGCACCGTCTTACGTTGTTGGATGTTCTTTGGCAATTTGCCGCTGCCGTTGGTTTTCAGTTCCTTTACCATGTCGGGACGGATTTTGGAAACCAAGCCGAGAATGTGTTCGGTGGTGAGGGATTCAAAACTCTGCCCATACACGGTATGGCAGACAGCCACATAGCAGGCAAAGCGCAGCAGTCCTTCGTCCACATCCTCCGGACGCAATTCCGGCCGCACTGTGCAGGGCGGAAAGACGGTAAAGCCATCTTCCCGCTCTCCCACAAGGAAGCAGCGTTCCTGCACCTGCTTTTCTATGTACTTCTCCAACTCATAGCGGATCTCTTCCCAGCCCACCAGCCGCCGCATGGCGTCGCAGATGGAAACCGCATCCTCGCAGGGAAATTCCTTCAGCGGCAGCCGGGAAAGATGCCGCTCCAGCAGCTGATTGGGGAGAAAGGGCGTTCCGTTATGATTTCGCACCACGGTCGGGTAGGCGGCGTGATTTTCACGGGCGGCGCCGCTCAGCACATCCTGAATGCAGAGATCCGCTTCCACCAGCACCTCAGGGTCAGTATCCGGCTTATGGATCAGATAATAACGGCCATGTACGCCGTCACGCTTTGGCAAACTCATATAGGTTCTCCCCTCAGGTCTGCTGGTGCTGCATGGATACGATCTGGCAGTCCGGGCAGAACTCCACATAAAGCGCGCCCTCTGCACAGTCAAACACCGTATCCCACTGGATCTGGGCCAGGTACTTCATGGGCTTCCCACAGTGGGGGCAGGTCGTATATTCCGCGTCCTGCACCCAGTTGGCAAAGCCGCCGATGGTGTTCACATCCTCACAGGCCGCGCCGTAAAACAGGGGCACAGGCGCTTTGCCCAGTACAAAGGGATTTTCGGTGAGGGCCTTGTAGTCCTCGGGACTGACATAGCAATCCGTCTTCTCCGCCCCGTCAAAGAGTTCGGAGGGAAAGACTTCCACTCCGCCATCCAGAGAAAAGCGGTTGAAGGCGGGGCCTTTCAGGAATCCCACGCAGCTGGGGCAGCAGGTGGCGGTCAGGATACCATCCAGCCCTAGGAACCGGAGCCGCTCATCCCTGCCATCCAATACCAGCATGTCCACCATACGCCCGCCGCAGTGGGGACAGGTGTCCTCCCGCGCCCGGCCAATGCGGACGGGAGATTTCTCGCCAGCGGTTCCCTTGACCATAGGATAGCAGGTGTCGAAGTTGAGTTGGATTTTCTGGCCCTCCTTGTTGAAGGTCCAGCCTCCGATCTGCGCATAGCTGGATGGGTCCACATAGAGGCCCTTGCGCCAGGGCCGGGGATTTCGCTCCAGCTCCAGCAGAGTCTCCATTGCCTTGTCATCTCCCTGCATAGCAAGGCAACTCATCAGGTTGGATGCCTCGCTGGAATATTCCGCGGACAACAGCGCATGAATTAGGCCATCCCGCACATCGGCGGGAGCGTGATAATAGATCTCACAGGGCCAGAACACCTCTGCGGCCAGTGCCGCCCGCTGGATCTCCGGGGCGATGGCATCCCGGTACCCCAGCAGCTGCCAGAAGTCGGTGAACTCCGGGTCCTCCATCTCCGCCAGCCTCTGGATGTTCTGAATGAGATTTTTCTGCTTTTCGCCAATTTGTTCCGGCGTCCAGGCAAGAGCAGCTTGCCGATCCTGCTCGCACTTACATTTCCAGCACAATCCCTCATAGCCCAAAGAGGTCCCACAGCCGGGGCAGGCGTATTTCAGGCTCATATTCGTTGACTCCTTTCCAAAGACAGAAAGACGCCCCGCGACACCCTGTCACTTGGACAGGCTGACGCAGGGCGTGAAAAGGCCGCAAGAAAGAAGCCACATCTACCCCCAGATGTGGTTTCCTCCACAGGCAAAATCCATTTTTTATATAGAATCAAAGTTATCTTTAACTGATTCGTGTGCATCTCCAAAAACTTCCGCCTACATCACGCATGATTCCACGCGTACAGTGTAAGTCGCTTGTTGCTCTCATAGTCATCATGCAGTTGTGTAATTGAAACATGCTTATACTGTTCTATTGATTTGTAAGTGTTAGTCTTATCATATCATATATTTTGTTATACCATAGTTTCCTTAATTTATCAATAAAGCTCTTGCATGCCTGTGATGTTTTTACCCATTTCTGTCAAAGCACTTTAGCAACTTACGTAAATAGAGAATTCCAAAACAGTCTAAAACTACGCCAAAAAGTAGAAATCCCTATATTTTTCAGCAATTTGCAGGAAGGTCCCCACCTATAGTTTTTTACTCTGGGTTGCCCAAGTGGCATAGAGACCGCCTTTCCCCTAAAATGAACAGTTCATAAAGAGGTAATACTATGGCGGTATTTCGCATTAAGAAACCACGAGACTACACGGTGATGTCCAACCATCACCCCCGTAATACTGGGTTATCGCTGAAATCCAAAGGGCTGCTCTCCACGATGCTGTCTTTGCCGGAGGACTGGAACTACACCACCAGAGGCCTTGTAAAAATCTGCAAGGAGGACACGGGGACAGCATCGGATCCTCCCTAAAGAAGCTGGAACATGCCGGTTACACAGTTAGTAATCGACTCCGAGGCAGCAAGGGCAAGATCGTAGATATGGCGTATGTTATCTACGAGACACCCCATCCTATGGACACGGACCAACCGTGTGAGGACGAGTCAGATACGTCTTGTTCAGATACAGAAAACCCGGATATAAATAACCCATGTCTGGAAAACCGGCCGCAATTAAATAAAAAGGAAAAGAACCCCTGAAGAACAAAATACTGATTCAAAAAGTACGGAAGGATCAAATCATATCCAATCAAGCCCCCCGTAGGGGCTAAGCGAACCGGACGGGACTAGATGCGAAAGCGAGAGCTTATTTTGGAGAACATCGAGTATGACACTCGTATAGAACGAGCGCATGGGCCTGGGCCATGACCGTCTGGATGAGCTGGTGGAGCTCATGCTGGATACTGTCTGTTCCCGCAGGGAGACGATCCGCATTGCCGGAGACGGCTATCCGGCTGAGGTGGTCAAATTCCGGTTTCTGGAACTGAACAGTTCTCACATTGAGTATGCACTGGACCGCATGCAGGACAACACCACCTATGTCCGCAACATCAAGAAATAGCTACTGGCTGCCCTGTATAACGCCCCGGCCACCATTGACAGCTAACTATGCATCCCTAGTGAACTACGACCTATACGGAGCAAAAAATAGATGGCAGCTCGTTGAGCTGCCATTCCTGCTGGAGGTATTGAAGTTCATATTTAACAGCAAATTAAATGCTGACAAACGGAAAAATTGATGCTTTACTCTGCGTTGCTGTACTACATCTCGCATGAGAGCGAGGTACGAGCTGATAAATCCGGCAAAGGCACTTCATGCTTCCAGATGTGAACCCGTAGTTGCCATAAAGCATCACCCCCTTCCCAGTTGAAGCTAATCATAACATATCTTGTTCATTTATTTCAATTTAATAGGAAGTGATATATGCAGGAAGAAAGCCCCCAACGTACTGTTTCCATCTGTATACTAGCCACCAAGCTATCCGGCAGGAGACGCTGCACAGACAATAAAAAAAGCACTGAACGAGAAGGTGAAGGGTATAGCTGGCCACAAGGTCAGGCTGCACCACGGCAAATAGGTCCTCCAGCAGCTTGTGAAGCGCATCATCGGCGACACGCTGAATAAAGCAAGGCAAATCTAGGAGTATATGAAGTTCCATCCCGGCGAAACGAATTGCTCTACCTCGCTAAGGGCACTAAAGTGACTAAGCACACCGTGGCTAAGCACTTTGAAATGACCCAAAAGATGCTGAAAATAGACGGGTAGCAGTCCATGGACTACTACCCGTCTGTAGTTTTTATAATTCCTCCAGGCCAACTTTGCAAAGAAGGTCATAGATAGGAGATAGCTTTGATTCTGGAGGTACAAACACAAGGAGACCATCTCGACCTCTGGTCAACAACACCCGGTAGCTATTAACACGATAGCGGTTGTCATTGCTATCTGCCGACTGCATTGGGCGATAGAGATTCCACGCGTTTCCATTCCAAATCATATCTGGGCCCCAGCACAGAATCGGGAGATCCACCTCTAAGCCCTGACAACTGAACTCGGTCACTACCTGGCGAAAACTACAGCAGGATTTTGGACTTTCAGGTGGATCATTATACCATGCAGCAATATCCATGTTGCGCATACTGGTAGCCTCATAGCTATTATCCACACCATAGCGTCTCATCAGTGCGGGATCTGCTTTCGAGGAGACTAGAAGTCCATATCGCTTCGATGTTTGCCCCTTATAGCGAGTCGTACAATACGCCTTTGCCGCATCCAGATCCTGTGTCACCAGCATCGTATAACCCGCAGATTTCAAAGATGGAACAAGCGATTTTGCCTGGTTGATCTCACCCGAAATCAAATGGTTTATAAAGGTACTGGCGTCTTGAGCCAAATGGTTACGTAGGGATACGTTGAGGTCCAATTGGTCCCGCGCATGGAGGTGACACATCGTTTGCACCGGTTCAAAGGAGACAGTCAGCTTTGAGGGGGCAACAATTTCCCATGCCTGTTGTGTCCGGGAAATGGCGGTCACCCACTGGTCGACTCCTGCGGATTCACCCTTGTAGATTTCTTGCCCCTCCCCAATGAGCACAAGAAGGACACACCATGGGAGCCGTGCCTCTGCCAGTTGGAGCATTAATTCTGCCTCGGAACATTGGCGGCCAGGGTTCCGCTGGGCCATGCGTTCCTGTGTCCAAGCCCGCTGCCCCTCATCAAACACAATGATGTTTTGGTGAAAATCCTTGGCCTGATAGCGGACAAACTCATCGATCTGTTTATGGAGATCCTTCACAAACACATGACTCCCCAAAGCAGATGAGAGAACTTTCACCAAAGGGCCGTTGCCTGACAGATACACAGAATGCACTTGCTTTTCGGCTTGGAAGGATTCATAGACATACTGTAGACCCAAGTAAGTTTTCCCGGCGCCAGGCACACCCGTGACAAAGGCGAGCATATGCTTGCCCTTCTTGTGCGCATAGGTAGCAATACCAGTAAGGCATTGCAATGCCTGCGGAATTCCCGCACTGTCAGCGCTGCGGATATGAGGGAGTGCCTCCTTGCGCATGATCCTTTGGGCGGCCTCCACGATGGTGGGAAGGGGCTCATAGCGGGAGGACATCCAGGCGGCGGCATCACAGGCTGTTGTGTCCTCCCGCAATGTGTCGAGTAGGGCTTCTTGCAGGCAATCCCCAGAAGTGACAAGGACAGAACCTCTGGACTCTAATGTATGCTTCATACGGGTAACTACCAGCAAAGGAGTCACTTTGCGGTTTCTGGATTCAAAGTGATATTCCTGGAGATCCCGAGCATAGGCAGCCACCTGGTCCACATCGGCTCTGAGCACACGGCATTTCATTTTGAACTCCAAAATCACGACCTGTTCTTTGCTGAGGAGGATCACATCCGGGCGACGCCCTGCTTCATAAGGAAGTTCGTATTCGAAGATTATGATGAGCTCCGGATGCTGCGCTTGAATGGCCGGTAGCGTATGTAGGAGCACATCGTAACAGTCTGCCCAAGCAGCAATCTGTTCTTGATGGAGAGGGCGCCCCGACTCCCGAGCCTCCATTCGGGCCAACCATTCTTCTTTTCCGGTGCTGAGGAAGGTATCCAGTGAGGATGCGAAGCTACAACGTGGATGATCCAGACGCATAAGAACAACCTCCCTCAAACAGTTTTATATAATTGCTGCACGCAGTTTTTGAACGTCCTTGGGGTCATTGACAATGTGCATCTTCTTGTGGCAGTTGGGGCAGAGTGCAGCAGTATTGCTAGTGGTATCTGCCCCGCCCTGCGAGAGCCACTCAATATGATGGCTTTCTAGGTAAGGGCGCCCCTTCTGGTCACAAAATGGGGCTGGCTGGCCACAGAGCTGACAGATGCCCTTGGCTCTACGCTTGGCATACTCTGCAACATAGGGGTTCCGAACATAGACAGAGGAAGTTACATCCCGTTGGGCAGCCTTTTGTTTTTCAGTGTCGTTCAAGTGGCGAGCAAGGGCTTCATCAGAAAGCTTTTCTGCTCGCTTTTGCTGGGCTTTCGTATAGAACTGATACGCTGCAGAGTCGACCGAGATCGGGAACGCAGGTTTTACTGGAAACATCCAAACCTTGCGCATCACCCCGTCCTCATCGGCCTGATCTTCCTGATATGGCTTGCCGGCAAGGGATACAACACCGTGGTAAATATACTGTGTCGGGTGCAGCACCTCAAAGAGGTGCACTTCGACTCCATTGTGATCCGACTCGTTCAAGGTACGATTATTTTTTGTTAAGGTCTGATCTCCACGCTTGCCCTCTCCAGTATAGTGAAGAGTGTCTCCGTACCACTTGTCATCATAAAGCGCCTTTGTATGGTCCGAGATGATAATGAGGGTATTAGTTCGCTTAGAGCGGCGCATACCACCCATATTGCCACACTGAAAGGCAGTACAAATTTCCGGGTGGGTTACGGTGGAACCCACTACAAATGGTGGCCGAAAACTCATCGCAATACCTCCAAAAGTTTTTGAGAGATCAGATAGTCCGCCGGAAGCTGGTCGTGGTCTAACAACTTTGAAAGCGGAACCCACTCCATCTGATCATGGACGGTCAACTGGATTTTCCCTTCATACCGATTGACACGATAAGCATGCAAATGAATTGTTTTGGAACCCGTCTCAAAAGTGCTCTCCGCCATCTTTTCACCAATTTCTGCGTCAATGCAAAGTTCCTCATTTAATTCACGACGCAGACACTGTTCACCGGACTCGCCAGGCTCTATTTTTCCTCCAGGATACTCCCAACCGCCAGCAGCACTTTGGCCTGGGGCACGGCGCATAAGCAAAATACAACGATCTTTCACGAAGATACCCGCAGTTACTTCCATGATGAATTCCTTTCTACAGAAGGATAATATTGTACCAGATTTGGGTATATTTTCAATGGCTGTCTAACATATGGTGAATACCTATTTTTATCAGTTACCGGCAAAGGAAAAGTGCTGGAATGAACCTGCCCCTTGTATTCCACAAGATTGCTGCACAGGGGTACTTGTGGTATGATGACACTAGAAAGCGAGGAGGTGCTGTCATGCCCCTGCAGATTGTACGAAACGATATTGCCACCATGAAGGTGGATGTTATCGTCAACGCCGCCAACGAGAGCTTGCTGGGCGACGGAGGTGTGGACGGCGCCATCCATCCTGCCCCCGGGCCGGAGTTGATGGTTGAATGCCGCACCCTGGGCGGCTGCAAAACAGGACAGGCCAAGACCACGAAGGGCTACCGCTTACAGGCAAAGTTTGTCATTCACACCGTTGGCCCCATCTGGCGGGGCGGCAACCATGGAGAACGGGAACTGCTGGTATCAGCCTACCGCGCTCTCTGGAACTAGCCCTGAGCAACCGTTGTGAAACGGTGGCTTTTCCTCTGATCTTCTCCGGGGTGCATGACTATCCTAAGGATCAGGCGTTGAAGGTAGCGGTGGATACCATCGGTGATTTCCTTCTGGCCCACGATATGACGGTGTATCTGGTGATCTTCGACTGAGCCGTCTATACCATCGGTGGAAAACTCTTTGCTGACATCGCATCCTACATTGACGATTGCTACGTGGCCGCCCATACCGACAGCAGGGAGACTCAGCGCCGCCGGATGGCCATGGCCTCCATGCCTATAGGGGAATCGGAGTGTATGCCTGCCCCCTGTACTATGACGCTCTCCGGCCTGGACGAGGCCCTTAGCAAACTAAACGAGAGTTTTTCTCAGATGCTCTTGCGGAAGATCGACGAGCGGGGCACGACTGACGCCCAGTGTTACAAAAAGGCTAATATCGACCGCAAGCTGTTCTCCAAGATCCGCTCGGACATCCACTATAAACCCTCCAAGCCTACCGCCATGGCCTATTACCCCTGGATGAAACACGGGAGATGCTGGGGAAAGCCGGCTTTGCTTTCTCCCATGCCAGCAAATTTGATATCATTGTGGAGTATCTCATTACCACCGGAACTACAACATCTTTGAGATCAACGAGGCTCTCTTCGCCTTTGACCAGAGTCTGCTGGGCGAGTATTGGCGAGGAGGGCAGAGACATAAACAAGAAGGAGATTTACGCTCTTCTCAGCGCCACAAACATCTGGCATGAGGTAACGGGGCACAAAGGTGTTTACAATATGGCAGAGGTGGCGGAGATCCACCTGCCCTACCCGAAGGCCGACGCCAAGAATCTCTTCATCCGGGACGACAAAAAGCGCAATTTCTTCGGTCTTTGATATACACCTTCTCGCCATTTATGTTTTTCCGCACAGTAAAAACTGTATTTTCCTAAAAAGAAAATACGGCTATGGTGTTTGTCAAAAACCGTAACATAGATTTCATTAGTTGGTTCGTTGACACCTACCTTATCACGAATTCGACGGCGAGCCGCAATTATCCTCGGCTTCTCAGTCAACAAGATTATACTTTTTGGCATGAGTGTTGCAAAAGTATCTCTGGAAATGCGCTGAACTTTACCAGTTCCATCAAGCAAGCAAAAATATCCATCTAAAATAAAGTTCTGGCCAGTCGCCTTGCGTTCAGCCACAGCCTGAAGAAGATACGGTTGGTTGTCTTCAATATCTGGAATAAGCTTATTTTGTGAGAATTCGATCTGCTTTTTTGTGCAATCAATTCACTGGTGGAGTAGCATTCTATACCGGTAGCTTCTTTGGCGAGTCTACAAAAATGTAATTTTCTGACTCCATGGACACCACTCAAAAAAATCATAATTGCCCCCCGAAAGAAATGCTATAACTCTGGTTCTGTCGCACTGGCCAAAAGAATTTGTGAAGCGACTGGCATTACCCCGGCCGCACGGAAAGATGGCTCAATGCAATGGTGGACTGTCCTGTATACGGGCCGCGATGCCGAGCAAGATGAAGAGGGCAGCTTTATATGGAAACTTAGAGATGAGCTTTCCTCCGCCCTCGATAAAGCAGATTTAAGCGGAATTGAATTGTATGTGAATACAGCTTTCGGTGAGGCTGATCGCAGATATTGGTGGCTAAATGCAAATCCGAAGATCTGGAGCTTTTCTGACATTGCTGTTGGTGAGGTTCAATCCTATACGCTCTACAATGAAAACGGGAATAAACGCCGCATCTTCCAAAACTTCCTTGATGCAAAAGCTGGTGATATGATTATAGGATATGAATCCAATCCAGTAAAGCAGATTGTAGCAATCGGTCGTATCAGCGCAGAACAAGATGGTGAGAAGCTGTTCTTCGAAAAAGTTGAAGGACTACTTCACCTATCGACTATGAGACACTAAAAGGATGCCCAGAACTGGAGCGTATGGAGTATTTTCAGAATCTACAGGGCAGTCTATTTAAACTTACCAGAGGCGAATACGATTTTATCCTCGATATAATCCGTGAAGAGAATCCTGTGATCGATGAGACTTCTATTGATACATATACCAAGGATGATTTCCTCGATGAGGTCTATATGGCTGAAAAACGCTACCAGAGTCTTGTGGCCGTTCTACGAAGCAAGAAGAATATCATTCTATAGGGCGCTCCCGGTGTTGGTAAGACATTCGCCGCAAGACGTCTAGCATAGTCCGTGATGGGTGAAAAAGACGATGGCTGTATTGAGTTCGTGCAATTCCATCAGAATTATTCTTATGCTACCATCCTATCAAGAAGTGGAAGTTTTTTCAAGCTAGGAGGTACATAATCATGAAAGAATCGATCCACAAAAACTACGACGACCCGCCGCTGTTTCTCAATGCAAAAATGGCGGCACAGGTTCTGGGAGTGTCGGTGTCCAGCGGATATGAGCTGATGCACGATCGGACTTTCCCACACTGCGGGTGGGCAGCCGCATGGTGGTTCCCAAGGAGCAATTCATCCAATGGGTAATCGCCCACGCGAAAGGAGGTGGCAGCTGATGCTCTGCTTCCCCTGTCAGCGTGACTCCAGATCCTTCCGCTTCCCAACCAGATCTGGAAGTACCATTTCAAGTACCCGGCCTTCTCCGTGCTGGCCTATCTCCACTACCGGTGTCATCGATCCCATTCTGGCAGAGCTGATGCAGCAAGGCCTCATCACACCGGACCTCATCCCGGTAAGTACCAACGAAAAGTTTTTCTCTCTGCCGGATGAAGTCTTCCACCTGAACCTTGGATGCGCTGCCATCGCCATCTATGCCTTCCTGCTCTATCGGGAGAACCGGAAGACCTATCAGTGTACGCTCAGCTATAAGACCATCGGACAAGCCATCGGTGCCAGCAACAACACCGTGCGCAAGTACGTGCTGGAGCTGGAGGCGGCCGGGCTCATCGCCACTAACCGCACCGTGGTGCTGGACGCCAACGGAAAAGAGCGCAACGGCAGTCTCCGCTACACCATCCTTCCGGTGCAAAATGCGGTGGAGCTGTATCACCAGCGGCAGCTGGCGGCACTGGATGCTGCCGCGGAACAACAGAAGGTGAAAAAACGCCTGTCCGCTTCCGCCCCGAAAGGAGGTGCTGCCCTATGACCATCCTGGCAGATCTGCTGGATCAGATCCTGGAGCAAGACCCCCATGCATCGGCAGAGTACTTCCTGGTGGCCAGGCAGTACATCCAGACCCAGTGGCAGGCTCTCCACGGGACGCCTATGCCGGAGGAAGCATTGACGCTGTACATGGCCGATCCGTCCCGCGGCGATCTCACGGAGGAACAAAAGGCCCTCGCGCACAGATGCCTAGGAGAAGTGCGCGGCAGCTTCCAGCGCACCATCTGGAATGTGATGCTGTGCGACCAGATGCTGAAAGACGACATCGTTCGAAGTCCCCGGGAGTTCCGCAGCCTGAATCGGCGCCAGTATGCCGGAGGCGGTGCGCCGGAGACGCGCTGTGAGCCCCTGTGTGCGCCCGGCCAGGCCCCCCCATCCCAGCGCACCTGAAGTACATCCCGAAGGCGTGTGAAGGGGCTGTGCGGGAGAGCGGGACCGTTTTCTGCGATTTCCCTCTCCCCCCTCGAAATCAGGCCATTTTGGGGCCTTTTCACACAGCCGAAACTTGGGAACAAGATAAAGGGGCGTGCACCTAAAAGGTGCCGTTTCGCCCCAGAAACACCGGACCCGCAATGCGAGCCGGGGTACCGCTGACCGCGGTGGTTTTGGCGGTTTGGTACCAAACAGGGTGCTCTTCATTTAAACGAATCGGGAAACGGCAGAGGATTGAGGGCCGTTTCCAACGTGATCTGAATTGGTACCGGAAGGAGGACCGGAAATGTTGGAAAAACGGGTAAAATCAGGGCTTGCGGTAACCCCGCGGCACCTGAAACTGTGCGACGACAATCTGCGGCGTGCCGGCGTCGGCTCCCGCAATGACTTCGTGGAGCAGACCATCGAGTTCTACTGCTCCCATCTGATGTCCCGGGAACTCTCCATGCCGGGCGGAAGGAGCTAAGTGCCCATGGAGCGGTTCGAATCACTGTGCAGATCTCTGGGCACAGGGCAGTACAAACTGTCGGTGGAAGTCGCCATCATGGCACGCATCCTGGCGCGGATAGCGCAGGTGCCGGACAGCGAAATCCGCGCCATCCAGACGGACTGTGCTCAGGAAGTCAAGCGTCTGGGCCGCGCTCCCACATTCCTGCAAAGCCCCCGCCGGGAGCGGGACGGTCTCATGGCGGACGACAGCGCGCTTCTTCCTGGACGACGGCCCGGAGGACGACGATCTCACGTAAAAGCAAATGATAACTTTCTCTTAACAGTGCCGTATCTCTCTGGCTATTCCGCAAGCAAGTCGGTATTGTGTGTTGCAAAAGAAGGAGGCGGCACACATGAACGACTACATGAGAGCACTGCATCAGCGGTTCTTCCAAGAGCCTGACTGCACAGAGATCCGCCGGGAACTGGAAGCGCTGCGTCTCACACTGCGGGACAAGCTGGACCGACAGGACCGGGAGACGCTGCTGAAACTGACGGACCTCGCTATCGAGCTGCGGGAGGACGTCTCCCTGGCGTCCTTCACCGCCGGGTTCCAGCTGGCACTGGGGATTGCCGGAGAGCTGACGCCCTATTCATTCGAAGACGATGAAGAGGAACGGGCGCTACGCCGGCAGGAACAGGAAACGCGATGAGCGTGCGTCGCTATATCAAAGAAGAGGAAGCGGACGAACAGGAGGTGATCGAGCATGAGTAAACGGAGACCATCCGGGGACGGCATGGTCCGCAAACGGGAGGACGGACGCTAGGAGGGCCGCATCGTGGTAGGCCATAAACAAAACGGCGACCCCATCTTCTGGTACGTGCTGGCCAAGACGCAAAAGGAACTGCTGGCCAAGCTCCACCGGGACATGGACCTCTATCAGGATGCGCAGCTCACCGAGGACAGCCGCATGACACTGGGCGATTATCTGGACCGCTGGATGGAGGAGTACGGTGCCGTCACCCTGCGTCCCAACACCCTGCGCAGCTACGAGCAGTACATCCGGTGCTATGTAAAGCCCTACTTAGGCGGCAAGATCATCTCCCGCATCACCCGTCTGGATATCCAGAAGCTGTACCAGAAGCTGAAGAAAGAGGGGCGGGTCCACGACCATCCGGAGTACGGATACGAACTGTCGGATACCATGGTGCTCCGCATCCACGCCATGCTCCACCGGTGTCTCAAAGACGCAGAGCGGGATCACATCATCCCCTACAATCCCACGGACGGGACCAAACTGCCCAAGAACAGCTACAAGCCCAAGCAGGTCCTGGACCGGGAGCAGATGGACGCCTTCCTGGCGGCAGTGGACAAGAACGAGACCTGACGGGACTTCTTCTACGCGGAGCTGACCACCAGTCTGCACCGGGGGTGAGATCTGCGGCCTCATGTGGAAGGACTTCGATGCAAGTACCGGAACGCTGAAGATCCTCCGCTCTGTGAATGCCCCCAAGCGAGGGGAGCTGGAGATCGGCAAAACCAAAACGGAACGGGGCAGGCGCGCTATCCGTCTCCCGCCCAGCACCATCCAGCGTCTGAAGGAGCGGAAGAAACATGCCATCAGCCAGTGGATCTTTCCGGATCCTCTGGCACCGGAGAAACCGGTGCGGCCAAGCGCCGCCTACTACTGGATGAAGGTACTGCTGAAAGAGGCGGGACTGCCGCACATCCACTTCCATGATTTACGCCATACTTTCGCCACCATGGCTCTTGAAAACGGAATGGACACCAAAATCCTCTCCGCTATGCTGGGCCATGTGTCGGCAGCAACCACGCTGGATATCTACACCCACATCACCGGAGATATGCTCAGTGAGGCCGCGGCTAAGATTGACCGTGGGCTGGGCAATGAAGTGGCGGAGGACACTTCGGAGGTAACACAGAACCCCCTTGCCGACTTCCAACCAGTCATGCGACGCCCCCGAAAGCCCGGAACCGGCTGCATCAACGAACTCAATGACCACCTCTTCGAGGGCCGCTATTCCCCCACCTGGCCGGAGGATGGCACAAAGCATTCCAAAGGCGTCTACGCCCACACCCGCGAGGAATGCGAGGAAAAGCTGAAGGTACTGATCCAACAGATGAATGCAAAGCAGACGGCTATCCAGGACCGGATGAGAGGAATCCCATCGCCTGAGAAACTCACCAAGAAGCAGCGGCAGATCTGGGAATACATGAACTTCCACTCCGACGAGACAAATTACAGCGTGATTGCCAGGGGTGCAACGGTGACCCGGCATACGGTGACCAAGTGGTATGAGATGATCCAGGGGATGGTAACTTATGCAGTGTAAAATGACAAAAGTGGTTTATCCCATATTATGTTACAAACCACTTTTATCTTCCAAACAGCCGGTTTACTTAGGTCAGTATATCGTCCGGTGGGAAATCCAGAATTTCGATATTTCCAACATTGATGATACCACTATCATCTAACACCACATCGGATGTCTGGACGAATAATGTTCTCTCCATTCTATTTCTACTTAGAATTGATGATATCCGCCACTCGCCAAGGTTACAAATACACTAAATACAATATTGTATTTAGTGTATTTTAGGTTACAAGCACATCTTCATCCCATTGCTCATAGTTAACATTTGGCTTTTCTTCACCCCAGGTAAGTTTACACACGCCATAGTGCAGAGAAATTTTCCGTTCCAATTTGTCGCTGCCTGACTTTTGTTCTATCCGTTCCCACTGGAATCGTTTGGCAACATAGTGATTGCGGACTCTATCCATATTCCATTCGTGCGTATGTCCAGACAGGCAAGCAGTGAGGGCTAGACCTTGATTCAACTGCTCAAATACCATCCTGTATGCCTGTTGGTCATTTTGGGACAGAAGTTCCGTGCGTCTGATTTCTGCAATGATCTTCTGGTATCGCTCGTTAATACTGCGCTCTGTTTCCTCTCGGCTCAATTGCTCCAGCAGGAATGTTAACTCATGATAAAGGCGGGTTTTCTTTCTGCGGCGTATCACCTTATTCCTGATGGCGTCCGGCAGGGTCTTTTCCTCGTTTTCAAGTAGCCACACCTGGATAAAATCATTGTCTAGTAGGGACTTTCCACTGGTGTATTCCAATTTCTCCAAGGAATCTTTAAGCTGGGAAAGCGCCAACTGACGGTCAGAATCTAGGTCCTTTTTGATCCCCTCTGCATATTGTTTGGTGATGTTGCGGCAGATATAGCGCTCCAAGTATTCGTCGGAAACATAATCTACTGGATAGCCAGGACCATGATGTCCCAGAAAAATGAGAAACCGTTCTTTAGACTCTGAGGTAAGACGATGGATTACCTGCTGAGCAAAGTCCTTGTCCAAATGAACCTTGTTGTTCCGGGCAGGGTTAGCCATAATGCTGGTATTGAAGCAGAGAAAGTCCACCCCCATCTTGTCGTACCGGCGTACTTCGTTCAAGTTGCTATCAATCAGTTCACCAATGTCCTCATCCAAAAGTTTGCGCACGAAATTGATATAGTAGGTGAATTTGGCCATAGCGCTGCCCTCTTTAGCTGCAGGCCTACCTCCTGCGCTAGCACGATGATTCTCACCGTGTTGGGTCTCCAATTCGTTCATAGACGCATAGTCGTGGTTGCCCGGAATGATTATGGTCCGGCGCTTCCAATCCTGACGTAAGATCTGCTCCCCACCTTCAATCTCACTCCACATACGAAATGCCAAAGCGCGGATCACTTCAGCTGCACAGTCATAGTGCCGTTCCAAATCACCCGCAGCTGAGCGCCCCTGGGCCACATCCCCGGTAATGACTAGGAAATCAAAGGGGCCATCTTCCAGTTTTAACCGAGTAATAGCTTTCTTAATTACCTGACAATTTTTCTCAGTCACATGAAGGTCAGAAATATGTAGGATCTGTAACGGATCCCCCTCTTTACTTCGACGGCTAATGTCTCGGTATTCCCGAAGCCCTGCCAACAAACTATATAGATCTCGCATCAGAGCTTGAGCCAGCTGCCCACGCAGAAAAAGTGTATCTCGTACCCTAAGCAAGGTGTTAGGACTATCTGGGTTCCAGGCATTCTCTATTTTACGCTGGCAGATCAGATAGGTTTGCTCTTCTCGATTAGCACCTTGAGCATCATAGAGTAGGATGGGAAGAAGCAGAAACTGTACATCTTGCCAGTTTTCGAGGGGCTTTCTCCCATCCAAAACCTCCACGCCGTTTTCCAGATAGACACCCTCGGTAATTGTCTGGATTTCTTCGTTCTTGACAAGTCGGTCCAGTAACTTTTCTGCTTCCCGACTGCCCAACTGGGAATCCAGACACTCCCGATTGACCGATGAGGCACAGAGAATACGGGTATCAGTTTGACGACGGAATACCAGATAACACATATCCGCACCTTGAATAATGCGGATACTATTACACAAAGTCTCATAGGCATCGGAAAGCTGATCCACAGGAATACCTTCAAGAACCTGTAGCTGATGATAAAGTAGGAGCATCCCACTCAGACAAGTAGCATCCTCCTTCTGGAGAGAAGAGAGTTTTCTAAAACGAAAAAGTTCTGCATTCGGATTCTGATACAGAAACTTCTCTCCATCACGGCTATTCTGATAAGACGTTTTAATAAATTGGCGAAGCTTATCCATTTGCCATGGATTTTCCAACTGCTGGTGGTTCCTAACCTGCTCCAGATCATAAGCCTGATGAAGGCGCTCTAGTCCCTTGACTAGCAGACGGGTATTTTCAAGGATCATGCTCCGATACATACGGTCTAATCCGTTATCCATTTCAATTCCCTCCCTCCGGATTCAGGAAACTTGCCTCAATCAAATGGCATCCGTTTTCATCGTCTCCGTAAGAGGATGTCCATTTGACCAGTTTGATCATATTTTGTTCTACCTGTATGCTGGTGGGAACGGGGTTAGAGCATTTGTATTCCCACGCTCCCTCTATTTCCTTGGCCAGGAAACTCTTCCGCAAACGGTCAAATGACGATATCACATGTTCCATGTTGTTCCGATGCAGAAAATATGTGGACTGCAGCCCAGCCAAACGTTTTAGCAGAGTTTGCAGAACCTGGCTACGTATCACCTCATCTATTTCCACCTTACTTTCCCGCAAGAAAGGTCGGGCAAACGTAAGATGTTTAGGGAGGTAATCCGATGCGCCGATAGCATAGGCCGTAAGATGGAGCATAAGTGTCAGAATGCCCTGGCGAACATGGTGATACTGGGCTAAGTGAGGGCGAGAAAGAACTTTAATAAAGGAAATTAGCCATTCTGCTTTGAGTGCCGGAGATTCTACTTCTCTCAACTGTTCTTCCATGAGCTCTGCCAAAATCATGGAGGTTTGGCGAGCACGTTCTGGGATACTTGTGGTCAAATGCCCCGCGATGGTGTCCAATTTTAAAAAGGAACGGTGTATAGCAGTCATACGCAAATAATTCTTTTGTGCGCAGACGATATCAATAAGGACTCGTACCCAGTATTCCGACTTGAGACACTGTGGGCGGTCTCCCACAGCAGCGGATGCGTCTTGAGAATGCCGCTTTACTAGGCGCTCTAGGTCGTAAAGAGTAAAGGTGTGAATGTGCTTCAGAAAATTCTCACTGTTCTCGCAGTGATTGTTTTCATCTATTTTCTTTTCATTCAGAAACTCCTCTACGCCCCATTGCAGCAAATGATACAACGCCAAGAGGTTTGAATAGGCATCAGGATCTACCGTAAAAATACCCACATGGTAACCGGAGCGTGTACGGTGTGGCTCTCTGACATAATTGTACAGCCATTGCCGAAGCCACCCGGCGTAGCCGCCACTGTACATTACCGTATTTTCCAGCCAGGACTGGTACTCTTTCAATGTTCGTTTCTTGTGTTTGAGTTGTAGACGGCGGAACTCATGGCCTAGCTCGTTCATTGCCGAACTATTCTCCAAGATGCGGTACTGCTCCGTCAATTCACATGTTGGACAACGATCGCGCCTGCTGTTGAAAGAAGGAACTGCCAGATGAAGATAGGCCCAAAAATGCTGTTCTGGGTCTTTCACATATGAGTTCAGTGTGTCATAGGCACTGCGGTTAATGAAGACAAAACAACCTTTGAAAATACTTTCTCTGTCATACGGCATCCCGGATTCCGCCATCAGCATGGTGACCAAATTCCTGGCTCTGATCAATGTGGATCCTGAGGTAATGGCAGTATTGACAAAGTAAACATTTACAGGTTTCACTCGATCAAATTGCCGAATTTCCCGGTACTCATCAGCAATATAGCTGAACTTTGCTCGCGCATCCTCCCGGTAGGTATCCGAAAGATTCATGTGAAGGAAACGCAGACTGTGCTCAAAGACTTGATCAATAACCGCCTTTGCAAAGGGAGAGTCCTCCTTGTGAAGGGGGGAGACAATGATATTGTAGGCATTGGGATCAACTGCGCTGCGCAGGCTTTGGAGCCATTGGTCAACGGTTTTCCGTTTATTTTCCGGATCTTTCCGTTGGGCACGGGAAAAATACCGTTCCATATCCGCATAGAACTGAAAGTGGTTATTTCCCTCTGCAATATGGCCATAGTATACCAAGCCTTTGAGAAGCGCAAGCCGCCGGTCGTTTTCCTGTGGATCGGTCAAAAAGTGGGATGTACCCTGAAAATGGGCGTCCTCTAACAAGAAAATTTCCTTTGGCCTGGTAGAGGTTTTGTCCACATAGACCAGCACAGCTTCATCCTCTCCTGTCCCAAGGGGATCGTGGCGCATTTCACTCCACTGAGCTTGGGGCGACAGGAGAAAACGACAACGAGTCTCAGGATCACCCTGTTTTTGGGGGCACAGGGTGATCTGATGGGTATCGGCCAAATACCAGTAGCGGGGAGAAATATTCTTTGAATCCTCTCCTACCAAAATTAGGACATAGTTCTCATAAGGAAAACGGCTATCCGCCCACCGGGCTTGGATCTCATCCATAATGTGGTACAGAGTGGACATGGTGGTTCCAATGGGTAAAATCACCACATAATCTCCATGATTGAGAAGATCTTCCCGGTCGTTTGGATGCATTTGTTTTAGCTGAGGGGAGAGATGAATCCGCTCATCCTCCTGGCTGTTGGCGTAAATTAGATACTGTGCTTTCTCCCCCTCTTTCGTCAGCAACTGTGCAATCTGTTCGGTAAGCACCGAGGAGTAAAACTCATACCCTACCACCAGAGGCCGATCTGAATGCTCGGAGAGTTGTGTCAGCAAATGGCGGACAATCAAGTGAGAAAATCGGTAAATAATCCCCACGTTGTGAAATAGAAGCTCTGCCTCATAGAAACTGGAGAGGTAGATATTCGAGTGAAGCCGAACCCGGATATCTTTCAGTTGGCATCCGTAGGGACGCTTCCACAGGTCCTGTTCTAGCGCTCGCTCCATTCCCTCCAAAAACCAGCTTCTTTGATCTTGCGGAGCTTGGAGTGAGGCTGTGAGGAACAAATCAAAGGGGAACTGTGGTACTGCCGTCTCCTGCTCCGTTCGGGTCAGATAACGAATTTGCGGCAGCAGTTCCAAACTGGGACCAGTGTTGTAGTAGGCAAATGTACGCGCTGTGACCCGCGCAGAACCAGAACTCTTTCCAGCCAAGAGAAAATGAACCTGAGGAAAGTAGCAGCTGTGCTCCTCTTGATAGCTGCAAAGGGCAATCTGGCTCTCGCCCATCCATTGTACATCACTGAGCTGTTTATCATAAAAAATAGAAAACATACGAACTATCTCACTGATAAACATCTCATCAGGAAGCATCAAGGCCAGCAACACAGGTTCCTGTTGCTTTTGACGTTTCACTAGTAGATAAAAAATTGCTTTGGCCAGAATCTCCGAAAAGACAACGTCTCTAATCAGCATAAGATCCAACAGCCAGAGATCATTGAGATTGTTTATCCAGTCATTCAGTTCCTTATAAAGCTGGGTAATCAAATTCTCTTTGTTGTGGAACCATGTATTCTGACGGTTTTGGATAGATGGCCTCGTTGGCAGAAACGGAGACTCAGGAGGCATCAGCTGAACGCTCTCCTGGAAAAATGGCCCCTGTTTGTCCCGGACGGCCTGTGCCTGTAAGCGAAGTACTCTTGGGCGGTATTCTGGTCCCCGCAATGTTTCCAACTGCAAAAGGCTCTCGGGCGGAGAACTTCGCTCAGAGGACTCCCGTATATCGTTCCAATGGGGGTGAAGCGGAAGTAAGACGTTGAATTCCGTGTAGGGCTCATCAGACTTTATCTGGTCGTAGCATTTTTTTACCTGGGCTTGGGAAAAGGAACTGTATCGTGTCTGTTGCCCAAGCATTCCGGGAGATAAAACGCTGAAAAGGCCCCCATTCAGCTGGACCGTCTTTTCCAACAACCGCAGGCCATAATGTTTGGCAATGTCCTCCGTATGCTCTGCGTTACAGCGATAAGAAAAGACCTGATTCAGGGACATGTCGGTCAAGTCTGCTATGCCCCGGTTATGGGCGAAGGTTCTGACAATGCCCCAAAGTTCTTCGTGTCCTCCTTTCGAGACATACCGCGCGTCATTGAGTACTGAGAACTCTAGGCAGAACTTTGTGTATCGGTCCAGCGTGTAGTCCAGGGACAGCCTTGCCTGCCTAGAGTCACCGGTCTGCCCCTGTTCGGCATGATCTGTCCACAATCTGTCCTGGCGCCGGTAAATATCCAGACGGGTCTGGGCAGCCTCAGCCACTCGCAGCGGTCCTTCAGCCATGATGTTGACATCGCTGATGCGGACGGATATGTAGCTGCGCTGCATCTGACTGTGAAGGCAGGCATTTTCCATTAGTCGGAGAAGCCCCTCGGCATATGAGACGGCATCCAGGCGGGTACAGCGCAGGGTCTCCATATCGATATGCCAACATTTTTTATCGTCTCGATAAAACAAATCCTTACTGTCGGAAAGACTGCGCAGAAATATGGTCCAAATCAGCCTCGCCAGTAAACCTAGGCGGGGCAGTTCGCTGTTCAAATACCGCAGCAGGGCCCGACTCAGGGCCTGCTTGTCCTCTCTGCTCATGGTCTCTTTCCCCGCACCGGACATATCTCGCTGTAAACGCCACAAATTTTGCATACAAAGCCAGCGCAGCAGGCTGCTCGTTTCTCCATTGCTCTCAGGGAACACCGGAGGCTTCTGCTGAAAATCTTTTACATCCAAATCCTGAATTTCTGTGGTGTCCCCTGGATCTACCATAGCGAAGTAGGGAATCATCCACTTCCGGTTCTCTGTCCCTATGCAAAGCAGGGGGAGAATGCGGTAGAAATCGTAGGATAGGTTACGCCGGCCACGGATAATCTGCTTCCCGCAAAAAATCTCCAGATTAATATTCCGCAGAGCGGTCATCACAGCTAGATAATGTTGTATCCGGAATGCATCACTTTCTTTCTCTACTCTAATTTGAAGAGTAAAAGGGTATCGTACCAGATGGTATTGGTCTAGGCGATCCAACTCTACAAAACAGTAGCGTAAACAAAAAAGTTGCTGATCATCCAATTGGTTTTTTATAGATGTATGGACCGTCAGTTGCGTATAAGTCTTAATTTCCTTCGTTAGTTTCGTCCATCCTATCGGAGTGTTGTTGATTCAATCGTTTTCTGTACCTCTGATGCCATTCCATTCTCCCCTCTAAATTGTACCTAAAATACAGTTCAGTATGTTTTGGCAAACCTTTTCTCGTTTTCACACAGCAATTTTTATGTTAGTATAGCACAGAATATGGGTTTTAGGTAGCATTTTCCAAAATTATTATGTGGAAGACCAGTAGAGAAAATTAGATATTGTATGCTTTGATTCGGCCATCTTTAATCATATTGTAAACAGTTTGATTCCTAACACGCAGATAGTCTGCTGTTTCCTCCAGATTTAAAATGCCAACAGCTGGTTTATCATTCATGACCCGAATGATCTTGTCAATCATTTGGATTTCTTTCGCTTCATAGACTTCATTTCCGCAGCTTTCACATCTGTAACCTTGGATACCTTTAATTTCTATTTTTTTTCCGTTAAATTGAAATATTTGGTTCATCATCTGCGGCAACATCTTCCCGTGGCAGTGATCGCACACCTTAAAAGTAACCATATCCTTCGCAATAAGCGGGGCAATGCCTGGTTTGAGAAGAGTCGGGAGGAATACTGTACTTTGATTCGTGAGGTGTTCAATGGGTATCGACAAGTGTTGGGTGCTGAGAAAATCCGTACAATCCTTGCTCAACGCGGACAACAGAGTCAGCAAAGAATATGTGGCAAAACTGATGTGCGAAATGGGGCTGTCCAGCATCCGTACAACTGCCAAGAAGGACTATTTAAAACTCCATGAGCCAGAGGAAAAAGAATATTCTCCGACAGCAATTCCAGGCAGACCGGCCAAATCAAATTGGGGTCAGTGATGTCACTTGCTTTAAGTTAGGGAATCACTATCTTTACACGTGTATGATTTTAGATTTGTTTTCCTGTAAGGTCATCGCTTATAAGATTTCAAAAAAGAATAGCACTCAGTTGATCACATCTACGTTCAAAATAGCTTGGGAACAACGCACTCCTGAAGCCAAGCTTATTTTTCATAGCCACAGAGGTTCTCAATATACATCTCATCGTTTCCGGCAATTACTTCATGAACGCTTTATAGTACAATCATTTTCCAATTCCGGCAAGCCTCATGACAATGCCGTGGCTGAATCCTTTTTCGCCACATTCAAAAAGGAGGAAGCCTATCGTAAGAACTACACATCTGAAGCGGACTTCAAGTGGAGAGTTGATTCCTATATTGAGTTCTATAATACTCAGCGACCACATCACACATTGAAAAATTTGACCCCATGTCAAGTAGAAGATGTTTTTATGAAAGGCAACGCATGAGGGAAACAGAAGTGGCATCAGAGAGGTTCGAATCTCACCGATTACACGTTTTCCACTTCAGTTTTGCGCTGTTTGTGTTTTGCAAGTGACACCAGGCAAAAACGGGCAAAAAGCCTGAAGCCCTTGATATAACAAGGATTTCAGGCACAAATTGACCCCACCTAATCCGAACAATGGCAACAATTTGTTCAGACTAGGCAGGGTCAGCCATGTTTACTGATCAGAGTAAAACGCGTCACCACACTCATTCTCGAGCAATGCATCTAACATTCCAAGGCTTTCAAATGGTATTCCAAACGCCGCAACAATCCAATAATCAATCACAGCATAACGAAAACGGCCATCCATTGCGGTCATTCCATTCATATTTCTTATCAGTACAATATCCGGGTTTGAATTGCCGAAGTTAAACTCGGGAGTTATCGCTGATAAGAGTCCATTGACCTTGATATTGTCAGCGGCAATAACAAATTTGTCCAGGTGAAAAAAGCGGTCATTCAGGTAATAGTTTTTGAACAGCAGGAACAGCGTTCCACAGAGATCCGTTTCAAAATTGGGCACTTCAATAAATTCAACATTTTTATATGTGGTAAGGAGACACGATAAATCGACACCGTCCAAGCATTCACTTCTGCCGACCTCTTTCACAAACACGAGCAAATATTTATCGAAATCGTTCTCTGCTATCTGGTTTAAAAACAAGGACACCAGGGGGCGCAGGTCCATCTTACTAACATCTATATCGTGCAGCTTGTGATATCGGCCATATATCTCATTGCACACACTGTAGAAGTAATGAAAATCTACCAATACCAAGTTGTGATATTCAGATATGGCTCTTTTGATGGGAACAATACAGTTCAGATCATATCCCGGAACGCTGTATAACGAAAAATCAAAGTCCATGTGTTTTTGGACATCAGAAGACAGCCTGTCCGGAATATCGCAAAAAGATTTGGCCAGCTCATGCGGCATATAGGGCTCGCGGATAGACGGAAGTTCAACCAGTGTGGGGAGTTTGCTTGTCTCGTTCGCATACTTCACACACATTTCCTCCAACTCAGGTCTGAATGCGAATGCGCAGTATACATCATCGTTGTTTCGTTTGATCCATCTTTTTAAAAAGAAGTTTTGAGATTCGCTATTCATCCTGATATAAAAGGCCACATGATAATAGCTGGAATATATAAAGAAGTAAAATGGATTTTTTGTATGCAGAGATTTCATGACAGCGCGCTTGAAGTACGGATTCTCCCAAACCTCCTTATCCATGAGGAAATTCAGCATAAATATCGTGTGGTCCGAAAAATTTGATGTGGAAAACACGCTGTCCCGCCGGTTAATAACAGATGTGAAAAATCCGTCCTGGATGTCCTTTTTGAAGATATAATAGCCCATATCACGGAACCACTCTATCTTACTGCCTATAACGACGCCATAAAATGTTCCGCCGTAGCCTTCCTGTATGCAGCGGTTTTTTATTGAGTAGCATTGTGCGCAACCGATCACCTTTGCCAAATAGTCGTGTTCATCACCTTCCGCATACTCCTGATCGATTATTTGATTGATATCTGCAGAAAAAAAAGCATTTTTTCTTCCGGCTCCAATCTCGCATCTGTCTGTACAGGAAAAACGGTTCTCCTCAAACAAATAAATTTGAGGATGCCGACCTTTTTCCACCACGATCGCACTGATCCCTCTGTCTTGATAATTATTCGTGATGATATTCCGAAGGATTTCCAATGTCAACATCTCCCGAAGACTGTAAACATGTGTCAACAATTCTATTATCGTTGGCACATCTCCAGAAACTCCCAAGACAAAATCATCATTTATCTTTATGATTTTAAGCAAACCTTCCTGCACATAGTACTTCCCATACAGTCCCTGAACCTCTCCAAAGGTACTGATGCCTGCTTGTATATCATCTTCAAAGGAGGATATAGCGGATTCCGACAACATAAAGACTTGCTCATTCTTTTTCCAAGCTATGCAATAACTCATATCAGACAATCCTCCTGTCATAAATCATGCCAATCACCAAAAAGCGCATCATTATAAGTACGCAAGTTTCCTTTTTGTAGAATAATAACTCATCTCTCGCATTTCCCGTACTATAATCGTACCATAGCTAAATTGAATTTCCTTCTCTACAATGATATTCTACACCATTTTCCAGGAGGAATCAAACCATGCGCATCAGCATAGAGGAAAAGCAAACTCTGGTTGCCCGCTACCGGGCCGGTG
>ENA-ORRT01000444-ORRT01000444.1-human-gut-metagenome-genome-assembly--contig:-NODE-444-length-28431-cov-7.28672_pt1 | contig 28431 bp, 36 predicted proteins | sample MGYA00242181_ERZ509146 | MGnify/ENA primary metagenome ERZ509146 (study PRJEB26280, sample SAMEA2338624) | human gut metagenome | biome: human gut; feature: human-associated habitat; material: faeces...
GGCTGCCGGTACGGCAGGTATAGCGCATACCCTGCCCGCCTTGTTTTAGTGACGCTGCCGGGCGCATATCAGATACTTTATCTATATTTATCTTCCGGCCGGCCCAAATAAAGGAAATGGGAATTATGCGGCCGGTATTATCAAACTTTGCGGTAACTTCGAGATAATCCATTTATTTGCCCCCTTTAGCGGAAATAAGAATAAGGATGTATAACATGGTCATCTTTTGGATTGATGCGCAGCTTATCATCTAATAATGTTGCGGCGCGCAGCACTGCATCATGGCCGAACCTGCGGCGCAGCTGGTCAACTGCTTTGGCAAGCCTGTCTTTTTTATCGGTAGTGTCCGGCGCGAACATATCCAGCTGATACCCTTTTTCTGCCGTTACCAGGTTAATGCCGCGCACGCCTATGCTGCGCAGGTGCTTATTTTGGTAAAAATCGTAATTACGGTTTAAGAGCTGCATCGCTGCGTTAAGTATATCTTCGACATAACAGGTGGGGTAGGGGAGCTTCATCTGCCTGGTCACGGTGTAAAGGCTGCTGTCGCGCAGTGTTATTTCAACGCCGGTGCATTTTAAGGCGTTTTCACGCAAACGGGCTGCCACGGACTCTGCCAGGCAAATATATACAATTTTTGCATCGTCTGTATTTGTAATATCACGCGGCGTGGTGACGCCGTTGCCAATGCTTTTAACCGCGCTGCGTTCGTCAATAGTGCGTACCGGGGATGTATCCAGACCGCGCGCGAAATCAGACAGAATTAAGCCCCATTTACCAAGCGATAATTTTAACAGCGCCGGGTCGCGCCGGGCAAGGTCGCCAATGGTTAAAATAGCAATGCCTTTTAATTTACGTTCCGTGGCGTGCCCAACGTACAGCAAATCCGATGCCGGTTTTGGCCAGATTATATCCTGATAATTTTTCAGAGTTATACATGTTACGGCATCCGGCTTTTTATAGTCACTGCCGAATTTGGCAAAAATCTTATTCCAACTGACGCCGATGCTGACCGTAAGGCCCAGCTCGTCTTTCATAATTCTGCGGATTTTTTCGGCAATTTCCGGCCCGGTGCCGTATAAATTTAAGGAGCCTGAAACGTCTAGCCAGCATTCATCAATGCCAAAACTTTCAACCTGGTTGGTGAAACGGTAATAAATTTTACGCGCAGCCCGGCTGAACCGCAGGTATTTATCGTAATGTGGAGGCACGCAAATAAGGTCAGGCACTTTTTCTTTGGCCTGCCAGATGGCTTCGCCGGTTTTTACGCCCAACTTTTTCGCCGGCATGTTTTTGGCCAGAATTATGCCGTGCCGGTTGGCCGGGTCGCCTGCGACTGCCACAGGTTTACCACGCAGCGCCGGATTATATAAACATTCTACCGATGCATAAAAATTATTCAAGTCAACGTGTAATATGGTACGCATGGCTGCTTTCCTCACAATATTATAACAAACAGGAGTTTGTTATAAATCATTATAAAACGAACAAAAGGAAAAAGCAAGCATAAAAAAACAAAACCTGCTTTTACAGCCAACAAAAAGCAGGTTTTGTGTATGGGGAATGTGCCAAATTATGAAGAATTTGATGATATAGGAATAATCTAAAAATGGCACGGAGCATATTTTACAAAATAACACAGGTAATGTCAAGAAAAAATGTAAGCAGTTTGCCTTCGCGGAAAGCAAGGCTTGCCGAACTGCTTTTTTATTCATACGCGGCACAATGCTGGGTGCCGTGTATGATGCTTTGGAGGCCGCCCTGGTTGGTGCGGCTTTTTTATTTTATATTTTTTCCGCTTTTCACGGCTTCGATTTTAACGCCTGGCTTTATGCCGGGCGGCAAGGATAAACTACGCGGCAATACGCCGTCCTTGCCTGCGGCTGCCAGCCGTTTTTTAATCGACGCCGAAAGCGGCAAAAAAACAAACGCGAGGGAGCGAGGGGGACGGCGCAAGGAGCAATGCCCCTTCCAATCCCACGGCAAAGTATACCTGCGCCATACAGGGCTTGGTATATATTGCCTAATTTTAAGAATGGAGTGTGTATGTATGAACAGAATTGAAATCACCGCAAGACTTACGAAAGACCCGGAAATTACCTTTGGCAAGAACGGCAGAGCCGTTGCGAAATTCAGCGTTGCCGAAAACGTATATGATAAACGGGAAAAGGCAAGCAAAGCACAGTTTTTTAACGTAATCGCCTTTGGAAAAACTGCTGAAATTATTGGCGACACGCTGAACAAGGGTAATAAAATCCATATCGGCGGCAATGTTGAAGTAAGGCAGTACGAAAAAGAGGACGGCACGAAAGGCATTTGGGTGCAAATCCTGCTCCGTGAATTTGAATACTGCGAGAAAAAGGAACAGCCGAAGAAAGCGCAGGTGGCGTGATATGTTTAATCCGCTTGTTATGGACGCAGGTAAGGACATCACTTTTTACTGCGGTGGAATTGACGGCAGAACAACGCTTACAGCCTGCGAAGAATTTTGCCCAAAGTACAGCAGTTGCGATACCGCAGGTATGGCAAATGATGAACTGGCAAGCTATGAAAGAAGCGAAAAAACAGGTTATGGGCTTGAAGAACTTATCCAAAAAGCTAACTGCAAGGACTATGCCGAATTTGTAATCTTTCTGTATGATATAGGCGCATTAGCCTGCAAGGAAGGCGAAATGGAACGCATTGTTGAAGCACTGGACGAAATCGACAGCAGTGAAGGTTAATAAAAATGAAGGTATGGGGCTTGACCCCATACCTTTAAAAAAGCGAGGGAACGGCAATGATTGAAATGAATTTTACCGAAAGTTTTATAAAACAGCAGGTTAAATGCCTTGATATTTTAACGGAACTTATCGCTTACGATAAACAGCACGGCGAGCCGCCCGAAAATGCGAGGGTTTTAGAAGCCTTTATTGATACCCAACGCAGGGCATTGGACTTGGCAGGAAAACTGCTTGAAAAACACAAACCTGCATTGGAAGAAGCCGCAAAAGCGGAACGTGAAAAACGTGAAGCTGAAAGCAAAATAAAAGCGGCAGAAGCTAAAGAAGCGCAGAAAAAAGAACAGGCAAAAAAAGACCTTGAAAAAGCAAAAACTGATGAAAACAGTCTGTTTTGTGACTTCGCTGATGAAGAAGCCGACCCAAAAGCTGACGAACTTACAGAAGAAGATGAAGAAGCTGATGACGGCTATGCCTTTGAGGAAGATGACGAGGAATGAAGGTGCGATAAATGAAAAAACTTGCTGAACTTGTAATAGGCAATATGAAAATAGAAAGCGATATGTATGAAAAGTATGGTTCGCCCACTCTTTTCATAGCTTATAAAGATGATGAACTGGCGAAGCGTTATTTTCGCCGTGGATATTATCAAGCACGTTGCGTAAGTTGCGGTGCCTTATTTACCGTAAGACCGTACAGCGTTTGGCATAGCCACCAAACCGTGACTTGCCCTGCCTGCGGCAGAGCGCATACAGGCAATGCCATAATGTACAGCGGTAACAGTGCAAATATGTTACCTGATAACACCGTTATGAAAGTAATAGACTTTAAAGATAAAGTCGAACTTCGCATTAAATATACGGCAATGTATTTCGGCAGGTTCGCCTACAAAACTTTTAAATACCTGTTTAATATCAAAGAAACCTATCTTTTTGATATTAAAAACAGCACTTGCCACTGGAAAAAAATGCAGGGCGGCAAGGTTTTGGAAGAAATGGAAATCGGCTATATTGAAGATTTTGAAAAATTGAAAGAAAAAACAGCACTTTGGTTTTACAGCTATGACCATAAAATCAATAAAGGTAACAGCTTTACTGAACTTTTAAAAGCCCTGCGCACGGCAGTCAATAAAAAAATTAAAGCTGTCGGCAAAACACCGAAGCCGCTCTATATCGGCGGCAGGTTTGAAAACAGGCTTTTCGGCAATGTGCTGAACATTGCCCACCGTGTTAGGTTTTGGGACAGTGAAAATATTCCGGCACTTGCGCAAGGTGCTTATGACTTTAAAGAATGGCAAAATAAAATAATTTTAAAAAGATACCTGCCAAAACGCTTTGAAGAAAAGATATATATGGCAACGCAGAAAAGTGATTATGTTTCGGCAGTATGCAAGGTGCTTAAAATACCAAATATTCCTCATACACGCAGGAATTTAAAATTTGAAAATTTTGCAATCCTGCGAGAGTGCTACAAAATAAAGAATTATGATGTAGCACAGGCAATTTTTGAATATACCAGTAAATATAAAAGGAATATAGAAGAAATTGGAAAGATTATAAATTTTTATAATATCTTCATCAATATTTACCCTAAAATGAGTTTGCAAAATATTTTAAATAAATGGAAGATTGAATACAACGATATTTTAAGGCTATGGCAGACAGCGGATAAAATAACACAGCAGGAATTTTATAAAAACATTCCGCCTATATCTAAACTGCATGACTGGCTGGCCATAGCGGTTGCAAAACAAAATGACAGGGAAATTATCTTTGATGTGCCGCAGGAAGTAATAAACCGCTTCACAGTGCTGATGAAAGTTTTTGGCAAGGACTTTGGAGCAAAGTGCATAGAAAAGAACAGCGAACTGAAATTTTGGGCAACAAGCCTGCATAACTGCGCCGCAGGTTATAAAAAATCTATCGGCACAAAACAGCAACTTGTTGGCATAAGTGATAACCGTGGCAAGCCGGTGGCGTTACTGGAAATAAACAGTAATAAAATAACGCAGGCAAAATTATTCCATAATGACCCGGTATATTTTAAAAAAGATATAAATAATACCGTTTGTGAGTTTGCCGCAAAGTGCGGGCTTGAAATTAAAACAAATGATGTTATAAAGCCGGGAGAAGAAAAGGAAATGCCAATGGCAGGCATTGCGTAAGGCAGGAGCGGCCACAAGCCGCTCCTGCGGCGCATAAGGAGAGCAGGGTACTTCGATATACTTTGGATGTACCCTGCTTTTTAACCTGGCATTGGTTGCAAAAGAAGAACTTTTGCCGAAGCACGTATTTTTAGGCAGACTTCGCGGCAGCTCTCCAAACTGCCCATCACCTGCCAATAAAATCCGTGCAATATCGTTGTGCAGGCGGCAGTGCCTGCGGATAAGGATGCGCCAAACAGACTGTCCTGCGCACGGCTTGAACAGACTGTTTAAACGTGGCGCTTCCGGCACATTGGCAGATAACCTCAAAACTGCAGCATTATGCGCTGTTTCTCGGCAATACTGCCAAAGTGCCATTGAAATGTCGCGCCTTGAATTACCGTGCAGCGGTAGGCGCGGGAACGTACAATCTTGTGCGAAAAATAAGTAAGCAGCTTAACCGGCGCGGTAGATTTGCGCTTGGGAAGCTGCTTTTTTATTGCCCTGCCGCGGCTGCTGATGCGCGGCGTGCAGAAAGAGGTACTTTTATTTTAATGTTTCCAACCGCTTTTCACGCACTCATTTTAGCGGCTCGCATATGACTTCCGACAAGGATAAACCTTGCGGCTGTGCCGTCCTTGCCTGCGTCAGCTTGCCGCTTTTTAAATGACTGCGAAAGCGGTTGGAAAACAATCGCTGGTGAAGGGGGACGGCGCAAGGGTTTAGAACCCTTACCAACCCACGGCAGGCAAGACCTGCCTAATTTTAAGAATGGAGTGTTGCTAATGGAAGAAAGTTTAATGCCTAAAGTTGCGGAACTTCTTGGAGTTGGTTTGAAGGAAATTTTTAAAGTCGCCAATGCAGAAGGTAAAATCTATAACATTGATTATATGATTGATACCAATGCTTTATGGGAAAGAAAAAATGGCGATACTATGTGGTTTGTTGATTATTATACACTGCGTACCCTGCTTAATGGTACTGAAAAACTTGTTAGATTGCCGGAGAACGAAAGGATGTATGTAAAATGAGTAAATATGTTTTATTAAAAAATGACGGACAGGTGGAAATGAAAGAACTGGAAAGCGCACTGGATTTAAAAACCATGTATAAATGGATTGACTGTTATTGCATTGATATTGCCGAAAGCGTTATCAGCGCAAAAATGGGCTGTAAGGTAATGCTGATTTTTGATGATGAATTTCTTTTAAACCATAACGCGCCGCAGGCAAATAAAATTGCAAGCCTGCTTTTTGGCTACACAGTAACAACCGACGAGTGCTTATGCGGCAATGTTATTGTGGCAAAAGAAGTTGTTGATGAAGAAGGCGAACCGTACTTTACAGCTTTTGATGATGAAGAAATCAAAAAATTAAACAAGCTGATTGATACTTGTAAAGGATATTCAATGTTTATCAAATTTAAGGTGCAGGAACCGCGTATGATGTTTATACCGGACTTGTAAGAAAAAAGTGTACAGCCTGCAAAGGCTGTACACACTATTTTAAAAAATTAAGGGGGCATTGATATGTGGCAGGAACGTTTTGAAGAAATGCAGGCAAAAGTAAATAAATTTTTAATTGGCTATAAAGCGGATTTTGAGATTGATAAAAAATCCATAAGCGAAGCGCCGGAAGCTACTTTTTTGTGGATGCTGCGCAAAACAGGCACACAGCTTGTTAATTTAACAGAGGTGCAGAATGGTGAATATAAAATAACGGAAACGTCTTTATACCATTTTTATAAAATGGGCGTTCCGTGCCAGTTGTACCTTGTAAGTGCCGACAGACTGAAACGGCTTACCAAAAACAGCATAATCCGCTATTTTAATAAATAGTATCGCAGGTGAAAGGAGCAGTTAAAATGTTATTAAGAATTAACCGTAAAAAGTACAGCGGCGAAACAAAAATTGAATGTTTTGCAGCTTTTATGCACCAGCAGTTTGTAAGAAGCAAAGATATTGATGTAATTAGTAAAATATATGAACGCGCGATTAAATATATAGATAAACACTACGCAACAGCGGATGAGAGCACGGAAGAAGTTTTCAAATATTGTACAGATGAACTTTTATTAAAATGCTTTGAAAGCATAATAAAGGATGACCCTGTAAAATATAAAAACGTGCGGTTTGAAAATTAAAAATCAGCAGGGCGAAAGCCCTGCGATAGCGAAGGAGGAAAAACAATGACGGAAAGACAGGAAACCTATGAACAGTTGATTAAAATGGGATACAGTCCTGAAGAAGCGTGGGAAGCCATAGCAGAAATGGATTTTGCGGAAGATTATGACGATTAAAAAAGTGGGGCGAAAGCCCCACACAGGTTACTTTGAGGAACGTGACCGGCAGCGATGCCGGTATTTTTTTGCACTGGATAAGGAAAGCAGCGTGCCAGGAATTTTTTCGGATGAAGCACGCTGCTCTTTATTTATAAAGAGTGGTGGCAAAACAGGAGCGTTTTGCTTCGGGCGCGGCCGCTTCCGGCAGACTTCGCGGCAGTTCTTCGGCCTGCCCATCACCTGCCGCCTTGTGTCCGCGCAAAATTATTATGCAGGCAGCAGCGCCTGCGGATAAGGTTGCGGCAGGCAGACTGTTCTCCGCTGTGCTTCATACAGACTGCCAAACCGTACCGCTTCCGGCACATTGGCAGATAACCTCAAAACTGCAGCATTATGCGCTGTTTCTCGGCAATACTGCCAAAGTGCCATTGAAATGTCGCGCCTTGAATTACCGTGCAGCGGTAGGCGCGGGAACGTACAATCTTGTGCGAAAAATAAGTAAGCAGCTTAACCGGCGCGGTAGATTTGCGCTTGGGAAGCTGCTTTTTTATTGCACGGCCGCGGCTGCTGATGTGCGGCGTGCAGTCAGAGGAATGTTTATTTAAAGATGTTTCAGCCGCTTTTCTTCACGCCATTTTAGCAGTTCGCCTTTGCTTATGGCAAGGATAAACTTTGCGGCAATGCCGTCCTTGCCAATGCAGGCTCCCTGCTAAAAAAGACGTGCGAAAAGCGGCAAAAAACAAGCTGCAAAGAAAGGACGGTGACAACAGCAAGTGCTTAAATCGTTTGGTAAGTGCCTGCAAAAAGGCAACAAAAAAAGCCCTGATACCCAAAGGTGATAAAAGGTATCAGAGCCCTAACCCTAAACAGATTATACAGCACAAATTATATGCAGTCAAGTTTTTGCTACCTCGCAAATATTAATTAAGGGGGCAAACGAAATGCTTGTTTTAGGTTTAGTGATTGCTATGATAGTTGCAATGGAAATTTCTGATTTTGTTTCTAAAAAAGTTGACGAAGCAAAAGAAACAGCAGAACGCAAAGCCGTTTTTCAATCCTTTTACGCAGCAGATAAATCCTTAAAATATCTGAAATAAAAGGTTAGGTAATTAATACAACGCCTGCCACGGCGGGCGTTGTATTTAAAATAAAGAAATAAACAGCAGAACGGAGTGCATGAAAATGGATAAAAAATTTGGTATTGGAGCATTAGGCACGTACATCACCGCACCGGCGAAAAAACAGGCGTTAGCGCGGGCGTGGTAATAGCCGAAACGCAGGAAGAAGCGGAAAAAATAATTTATCAGCATATCAACCCGGTATATGCCTGCGACATTGGTATTGGCGAACTCGAACCGGGCAAAAATTACGAAAGCATTTATATTCCGGTACAATGTTTCAGATAATGCCGGAAACGAAAACGGACTACTGAAAGGAGCTTAACCATGTTTTATGATAACGAAGATTTTTACCCTACCCCCGCAGAGCTGGCAGATAAAATGGTGGCAATGGCAGATTTGAAGCGCGTGCATTTTGTTTTAGAACCGTCGGCCGGCAAAGGCGACCTTGTAACAGCAATAGAAAACAAAATGCGTTATGCCGGGTACAGCGAGTACACAGATAAACATGGCAGTCAGGTTGAAATAGACTGCATTGAGCAGGACAGCAATTTGCAGAACCTTTTGAAAGGAGCGGGAAAACGCCTTGTTTATGATGATTTTCTGAACTTTGAAACTTTCAAAAGGTATGACCTTATTCTGATGAACCCGCCGTTTTCGGCAGGTGACAGGCACCTTTTAAAAGCACTGAAGATGATGGAAAACGGCGGACAGGTAGTTTGCCTACTGAACGCCGAAACGTTGAAAAACCCGTACAGCAATATCCGTAAGGAACTGGTGGAAAAGCTGGCGCAGCTGGACGCTGAAATTGAATACCTTGACGGAACTTTTAACGAAGCAGAAAGAGCAACCAACGTGCAAGTCGCGCTGGTTTACGTGGATATTCCGGCGCGCGAGCCGGTGAGCCTGATACTTGACAGTCTGGAAAAAGCTCCGGAACAGGACTTAACGGAATTTACTGCGGATAAGGAGATTACCTTTTACGAACTGTTGAAGCGCATGGTTTATCAGTTTAACCTTGAAGCCAAAGCAGGCATCAAGCTAATAAACGAATACTGCCGCCTAAAACCCTATCTGATGAGCAGGCTGGATGCGGAGAAAGCTAAATATGCCGGGCCGATTTTTGAAATTCGCTTTAATGATAAGGATTGGGACTGCGGGCGCGCGGCAAATATGGTAAATGCTTATCTTAAAAAACTGCGCTATAAATACTGGTACGCGCTGGGAGATAACCCGGACTTCCGGGCTCAGCTCACAAGCAATCTGGCGGAAATTTATTATGGCAAACTGCTGGAACTTTCCGATTATGATTTCAACCTGCATAACATTGAACAGGTTAATAAGGAATTGCAGTCGAAGATGACGGCCGCCGTTGAAGATACTATTCTGGCACTCTTTGACGAGTTGAGCGAAAAATACAGCTGGTATCCGGAGTGTCAAAAAAATATCCATTATTATAACGGCTGGCGTACCAACATAGCCCACATGATAAACAGAAAAGTTATCTTGCCTGTTCAAACAATGCACAGCTGGAAAAATGAAATAGACGTATCAAGATATGAAACCGTGCGTAAACTAAATGATATTGAAAAAGTGATGGACTACCTTAATGACGGCAGGGTAGCACCTTACACGAATATTGATACGGTTTTATGGTCGGCACAACATAACGGCATGACCCGGAACATAGAAAGTAAGTATTTTATGCTTACTTTCTACAAAAAGGGAACGGTGCATATAACCTTTAAAGACGCCGAACTGCTGAAGAAATTTAATATCTTCGGCAGTCAGAAGAAAGCCTGGCTGCCGCCCTGTTACGGCAAGAAACATTATAACGAGATGACGCCGGAAGAAAAACAGGTAATAGATGAATTTGAAGGCAGCGCGATTGAATACGAAAAAACGCTTGCCGAAAAGGATTATTACCTGCGCGGAGCAGGCAATATTATTGCGATTGCATGAGGTATAAAAATGAAAAACGTCGTACAATTTAGCGGCGGTAAAGACAGCACGGCCATGCTCCTGCTTTTGTTGGAGCGTGGCGTGACTGTTGACGAAATTATATTTTGCGATACAGGAATGGAATTTCCGGAACTTTACCGCCATATTGAAAAAGTAAAAGAATATATAGACCGGCCAATAACAGTTTTGAAGCCGGAACATAATTTTGAATATTACCTTTCGGAAATAGTAATACAAAAAGGTGCAAATGCCGGTAAATGCGGCTATGGCTGGCCGCGTTTATGGCACAGGTTGTGTACAAGGGCTTTTAAAGAACGCTTGACCCGTAATTATTTAAAAGAAAAGTACGCACACGAAGAATATAAACTGTTTATAGGTATTGCCGCTGATGAACCGCTCCGGCACTACCGCGAGCTTCCTAAAAACGTTGAACATCCGCTTTTTGACTGGAATATTACGGAAGCGGATGCGCTGCGTTACTGTCAAAGCAAAGGTTTTGACTTCGGCGGATTATATGAACGTTTCAGGCGTTTGGGCTGCTGGTGCTGCCCGTTACAGCGGTTGGATTCCCTGCGGACACTGCGCCGTTATTATCCGGAACTTTGGCAGGAACTTTTAAGATTGGATGCCAAAGCACCGTATACTTTTTTAAAAAGGTATAGTGCCGCAGACCTTGAAGAAAAATTTGCTCTTGAAGAAGCGCAGGGAAAATTATTTTAGTGTATAATAAAAATAACACTAATAACGAGGTACGTATTATGGCAATGAGCAAAGTTGTAAAAAGCATAAAACCTGTAAGTAAATTAAAAGATTACTACAATAAAGGATGGCATGATATATTCATTGAAAAAGAGAATGTGAATGTGCATTTTGGCAATGGCGAAGTTGAAATTATCGACCTTGCCAATGCCATGCGGCCATATGAGTGCTGCACGTTTACGTTTTCAGAAATTGAATTTGATAGTTTTGGCGATATGCCGTTTTCAAAATTTATATCAGCCTGCCAAGCAGGCGAATATAATCGTGCCAAAGGCTCAAAAAATGGTGCAGAGATTTTCAGCCCATTTAAAAGAGCGGTTGAGCAAAACTTATTTATAGGCGAGCCAGGCAGCAGAGTGTTCGCAAAAGCTATCCTTGCCGGTCAAGTCGAAGCGATTATACGCAAAGGTAAACGGCGCGGCAGTGAAAATTTGCTTGAAATAGCGTGCGACTGCTGGCAATCAGAACCCGGCTTCTGGTGTTACAGCACTGGTGGCAACGGCAAAAATTTGCGTATTGGCTGGTATGATTGGGCTGTATATGATGTGATTTTAAAATAAAAAACGAAAAAGGTAAGCAGCATGACTTGCTCATTATTGAACAAGTCATGCTGCTTTTATTTATTAATAAAAGTATTGCTTTTATTCGTCCCGTGGAATATAATCGTAAATATAATACTCATATGAGAAGGTGATTATATGGAATTTATGACAGCAAGCAAAGCTGCTAAATTATGGAACATCTCTCAACGTAGAGTGCAAATTTTATGTTCTGAAAATCGCATACCTGGAGTTTTTAAATTAGGTGAAATATGGGCGATACCAGTAAATGTAACTAAACCGATAGATAAGAGGAAAAAGAATAAGAATGAATAAAAAAAATAACTTTAATGTATTAGACTTGTTTTGTGGTGCTGGCGGATTATCATATGGCTTTGAAATGGCTGGCTTTAATATATTATTAGGAATTGATAATGATAAAAAAGCACTTGAAACATTTGAACTAAACCACAAAGGTGCAAAATCTATATGTGGAGATATTACACATATAACATATGAAGAACATATAAAACCTTTACTTAATGGAAAAGAAATCGATGTAATAATTGGTGGCCCACCGTGCCAAGGCATGTCACTTTCAGGACCAAGAAAATTTGATGACCCACGTAATAAATTATATTTATCTTATATACGGCTCGTAGAAGAAATAAGGCCAAAAGCATTTGTAATAGAAAATGTACCAGGATTAGTTACATTATTTAATGGTCAAATTAAAGATAGTATAATAAAAAAGTTTACAGAAATGGGCTATAACATTCAACATAAAATATTATGCGCATCCGATTTTGGTGTACCACAAAGTAGACGACGTGTTATTTTTGTTGGAATGAAAGATAAAAATTTTGAATATCCACAAAATAATTCAAATATAGTTACTTGTAGTATGGCAATTTCTGATTTGCCTACTTTAGAAAATGAATTAGGAGAAGAAGAAAACAATTATGTAACAGCGCCGCAAAATGATTATCAAAAACTTATGCGTAAAAATTCAAATAAAGTTTTTAATCATATAGCAGCAAAACATTCTGATAAGGTAAAAAAAATTATATCTCTTGTTCCTGATGGAGGAAATTATAAAGATTTGCCTGAAAAATATCGAAATTCAAGAAATTTTCATGTTGCATGGACACGTTTTGCGAGTGAAAAACCAGCACCAACAATAGATACTGGACATAGGCATCATTTTCATTATAAGTATAACCGTGTACCTACTGTTAGAGAATGTGCCAGAATACAATCATTTCCTGATGATTTTATATTTTTAGGTAATAAAACAGAACAATTTAAACAAGTAGGTAATGCAGTTCCACCTTTAATGGCCAAAGCTATTGCTCAACAATTAAAGAAAATATTGGAGAAATAAAATGAGTACATATAAAATTCCGAATGAGTATTATTTCAGAATACACCATGTTAGACCACGTTTTAAAGGTGATATTGAAAATGTTTTAATTTATATAGCAGAAGAAATATCTGCTATTGGAGAAAAACCGAAAAGTGAATTTGTAGATGCTATCAATGCGGCAATATACAGGTATCCGGGAAATGCTCATAGAGAATTAAAAACTATAAATAATTGGAGAACCGAAATTTCTGCATTATTTGGGTTTATAGAACATACAGATACAACAATTAAACCGGGACGTAGAGCTATTGAATTAGCAAAACGCCAAGATTTAGTAGAATGTTTTAAAGTATTTTTATATAATTTTCAATATCCTGGAGCCCATATAAAACCTAAAAATGTATTAGAACAAATTGAAGCAGGAATACATTTTAAACCAGCACAGTACATTTTAAAAGTTTTACGTTATGCTAATAAAGATGGAAAAAATACTAATGGCTTAACAAAGTTTGAAGTATGCCATTGCATATTTAATGATTTAAGAGTAACAAGAGATAATGAAGGTGTAGAAAAAACGTGGGAACGCATTTTACAAAATCGTAAAAATAATTATGAATATGACCAAACAGGTGACGTAATACGATATGCTGGTGATATTGTTGATTATATGGAAATTGCAAATTTATTAAAAACTTATGATAGTAGAATGTATTATTTGAATACTCTTGAAGAAGAAGCAATTATTAAATTTTGCGAGTCAACAGAATGGTTTTCAGAATATGATACAATGATTAACCATCGTGCAGGCTCAATAGAAGCAGTAAAAAATTGTACAGCTGATTGGTTTTCATATGTTAATAGAGATATACAAAATACCGATTTTTCAACTGATATTTTAACGTACATTGCAGCAAATGCACAGGAATTAGATATTTTAAAAGAAAATGTAAAAAATGAAAATGCTTTATCTGATATAAAAAACAGAGAAAAAGAAATTCAACAAAGAATAGATAATGATTATGAAGATTTTACAACAAAAGATATAGGTGATATTGGAGAAAGCCTTGTGCATGGACATGAATGTATGCGTGTAAAATTGGGAGGTCGTCCAGATTTAATTCATTTAATAAAACGTATACCTACGCAATTTGCGATAGGATATGATATAAATTCTGTTGAATTAGATGAAAGAAAACGTTTTATAGAAGTAAAAACTACAATTAGTTCTAAACCATTGCATTTTAATAGAATACATTTAACTAAAAACGAATGGAATATGGCAAGTAGTTCACATGATAGATATTTTATATACCGCTTATTATTAAGCAAAACTGAAAGAAAATTATTTTTATTACAAGACCCAGTAGGATTATATAAAAAAGATTTAATCAATATGATACCGGACAATGGGGCTGATATTATGTTTGACCCTAAAAATGTAGGATGGTTTGAGGAGTTATTAACATGGACAAATTAAAAGTAGCTTCATTTTTTTGTGGATGTGGTGGTACTGATGTTGGCTTATTGGGAGATTTCTTTTACCAAGGAAAATATTACTCCACAAATAAAATGGAAATTGTTTATGCAAATGATATTGATGCAAATGCTTGCACAATATTTGAAAACAACTTTAATATAAAACCTGATAATCGTGATATTCGTGAAGTGAAAAGTAATGAGTTACCTGAATTTGACATTTTGACAGGTGGTTTTCCGTGTCAATCTTTTTCGATTGTTGCTCAAAATCCTATAAGATTAGGGATAAAAGATGATAGAGGAAAATTGTTTTTTGAAATGTGCAGAGTTTTAAGAGAAAAACAACCAAAATGTTTTATTGCAGAAAATGTTAAAGGTATATTAACAGCAAATAAAAGAAGTGCGTTTCCTTTAATTATTAGTGAATTTGAAAAAAGTGGATATAATGTTTCCTATACAGTTTTAAATGCTGTAAATTTTGGAGTACCACAAAAAAGAGAAAGAGTAATTATTGTTGGGTTTAGAAAAGATTTAAAAATTAATTTCAAATTTCCTTTACCAATTATTGAAAATGAAGAATATTTTGTACCATTAAGCTCTATAATTGAAAAAGAAGTAGCAGAAAAATATTTTTTTAGTGAAAAAGCAGTAGCTGGTATGATGAAAAATAGAGCATCTATGAATAAAGGTAGAGCGCAAGATATTAATAAACCATGTAATACAGTTGGGGCACATCTTGCTAAAATATCTTTAAATAGTACAGACCCCGTATTAGTAGATAAAGGACGTTATAGGCGATTTACACCAAGAGAAGTAGCCAGAATACAATCATTTCCCGAAAACTTTAAATTATTAGGCAGTGAAACTGCACAATATCGTGCTTTAGGCAACGCAATACCTCCTGTAATGTTTTGGTATATAGCAAAAGCAATAATGGAGCAATTTCCCAAAGAAGATAAATATAATTAATAAAATTAAAAAAATTGTAAATCAATAAAGGTAAGCAGCTTTACCTGCGCGAAACGGATGCGCTTGGTAAAGCTGCTTTTTTATTGCCCTGCCGCGGCTGCCGATGCGCGGCGTGCAGACAGCGGAATTGAATTAAAGTTTTTGACCGCTTTTCTTCGTGCCATTTTAGCAGCTCGCCTTTTGCTGACAGCAAGGATAAACTTTGCGGCCAGGCCGTCCTTGCTTTTGCTGGCTCGCAGCTTTAAAAGGCCTGCGAAAAGCGGTTGAAAAACAATCGCGAGGGGAGCGAGGGGGACGGCGCAAGGGTTTAGAACCCTTACCAACCCACGGCATATAATATCAGCGCCATACAGGGCTTGATATTAAAGCCTATTTCTGAAAGCGAGGTAATTAAAATGACTATGGTAGTAAACACTTTAAAAGAATTTGCAGGCGTACAGCATGAACACGCCGTTTATATTAAGGACGCTAATGCGCTGTTAAGAATTTACCGTGAAAGCGTTGCTGTTGTAGATTTAACCAATGCAATGCAGGCAGGCAAGACCTGCAAAAAATACAGCTTTATATTTGCTAATGCTGATAACGGTATCAGCGGCCTTGTAAACTTTTTAGATGACCTGGCTTTTGCTGATTTTGTATATTATTGCCGTGCCGGTAATTATGCTGAAAACAGTGAACGTCTTGAAATTATCGGCGTGAAATATCACGAAAGCGAATTAAAAGCCTGCCGCGTGGCAAGCCCGTTTGCAAAGGTTAAAAAACAGACCTTTACCGGTAAAGTGACCGCCGTCAAAATTGCAAAGGCTATCCTTGCCGGTCAGATTAAAGAAATAACCTGCACCGGGCGTTATACAGATGATTATTATGATGACGCAAAAAGAAATTTCTGCAAAGGCAAAAAGGTTACGGACCTTTTAAAATTTGCGGGCGAGCTTTTGGAAGATAAAAGCTGTTTCGGCGCAGCGCTTACGGCAGACCCGAAAGTTATCAGTCTTGGCTGGGGCACTTTTGCAAGCTATGAAGCAGTAATTGCTTAAAAATATAGATACCCGGCAGGCGCAACCTGCCGGGCACGAAAGGAGTAATAAAAATGGGCTGGACTTATACGTGCTATACTAACAAACCGAAAACAATGAAAGAAAAAAGAAATATTATCGCTGATGAAGTGAACCGTTGGTATAAAAACGGTAATGCAATATTACATGACTGCCTTGTAAAAGATGATACGGACGGTGAAGCAAGCCGTTACGTATATTATGCCAGTATCGAAACAAAACAGCAGGAACGTGTTATTTTAGTAATACTTCTTGATTTTGATGAATACAGATGGGGCTATAAGGACATGTGCGAGGATATGTGCCCCGGTTACTTCGATTGCCCGTTGATTATCTTAAAAGACGTTCCCTGCCCTGACCATGAATGGGCAATCGAATGGCGTAAAACCGTAATGGAACGCCATTACAAGAAAAACGCCAAAAAGGCACTGATAAAATCTTTGAAAGTTGGTGATGAAATAGAGTTTACAGAAGTTAATTACGGCGGCTATAATAGATTTAAAGTATCCGTTATTGATGGCAAAAACATTTATTTTGCGGCCGGCAAAGGCAATAATATACGAGGATATACTCTTACCTTGAACAACTGGAAAAATCAAGAATTTAAAGTTTATAAGGCAGAATAAAAAAATATCCGGACTGCTGTTTTTGCGGCAGTCCGGAAAAACAGAAAGAGGAATATAAAATGTATGCTGTAACATTTAAACGCAAAGACGAACAACCGGACGAAATTTATTATTATCAGAATTATGCTGATGCTGCCTATCATTTTAATCTGTTTAAAGATGATGACTCCGGCCTGTACAGTAGAATTGAATTAAGTAAAATTCAAGAACCCATGGAATTGATTATGGAAGTTATACATTTTGCGTAATAATAAGAATAGAGGGATATTATGAAAATATTAGTAACAAGTGTTGAAAAGCCACAATTTGGTAACGTGGTAAATGGAATAATAATTAAAAACGATATAGAGATTGCTAAATTTACCATCAAGAAATTTGATGAAGGTAGCCAATACGGTATTAATGGTGGAAAAATAAGCAAGCTCTTTATTCAAGAAAGCAATAAAAATATATTAGCCTGCTATGACCGTGGCTGGGATATTAAACCTCATGCGGAAGCAAAAGAAATTTTAGAAAAAATCTTGGAAGCATATAACTGAATTAAAAAATAACCGGCAGTGAACCGGTTATTTTTTATTATTATCGTAAATAAAAGTGCATTTTTCTGCTTTGACATTCAACCATTTATAACGTAAAATATAAATGGTTGAAACGTATAAAAAACACAGTTTTGTAAAAGCTAAATTTTAATATCTATGGAGTAAATGCTATGCTTCCGGATTTTATTACTGACAAATCAAAAATTGCAAAATATTCTTATGAAGATGTTGAAGAAATTTTTTTGGATAACTATGAGGAAGTTTTAAAAAAGTATATTGCCGGTGGCAATCCGTCGGAAGATACCTTAAAAAATTATTTCGGCCAGATTCGCGAATTTCTTTCATGGTGTAAAAATAATGATTTTAAGCCGCTGCGTATACAGGAACCCCATATTATTTTGTATCGTGATTTTCTTATCGAAAAAAACCAAAAGGTTAATACAGTAGCGGCAAAATTAAATGCCATACGCAAGTTTTACCACTTGGCTCTTAAATTCCACGTTATAACCGAAAATCCGGCCGAAGATGTTAAAGCTCCGCGTGACCCGGATGCGGCACTTGTAAATATTCCTTATCTTACGGCCGGAAAGCTGGAATACCTTTTCCATTCCATACCAGGTGAAACGGAAAAAGAGCTGCGCGATAAAGTAATAATTGCCTTTATGGCCATTGAAGGTTTGAGAACGGTAGAAATTCACCGTTTGAATGAAGAAGATATAAATACAGAACAGCAGACTATTCTTATACACGGCAAAGGTAAGAACGCTATGATTTACCCACGCAAGGATACTTTTGCTTTGCTGATGCGTTACCTTGAAAGCAAAGACCGCTTCCGGATAAAAGCTGTTAAGCAAAATTATGAGGACGGGCTGACTCCGGTATTTACGTCTACTTCTAATAATATGTACGGGCACCGTATAAACAGAACTTGCGTGCGTGATGCTGTAAATAAATGGCTTACAGTTGCCGGATTAAAAGAAAAAGGTAAAGCCGGGCACATGCTCCGGCATACCTGCGCGACGCTTCTTTATAAGGAAACAAAAGATTTAAAACAAATCCAGGAAACGCTTCGTCATTCAAATATCAATATGAGCAGTAAATATGCTCATTTAACTGATAGACAGGAAAACCGCTATACTAACAGCATACCGGTAGAATTAGAATAACAAAAGCCAGGCAAAGCCTGGCTTATTTTTTTATAAGGTTTCGTCAATATCGTATCCGCCTTTTGAAATTATTTTATCAGTTGCTTTCATAATATTATCAAGTTCATCATCATCAAAATTTTTATCAAGAGTAAAAATTTTAAATAAACGTGTCTGTCCGCGATTTTCTAAAATATCTTCAAAACTTTGACTGTTATTTACATTAAATTCTTTATCTGTGCTCACTTTAGCCATTTAACTCCTGTTTTAATAAAAATTTTCAACAGTTTATATATTATAGCAAAAGCATTTTAAAAAGTCTATGTACTTTCGATATATATATATATTTAAAAATTTACAAAGGACTTATATGGAATGTTTTTTAATGTTTTCCAGTGCTTTATAAAAAGTATACTTTTTTATAGGGTAATAAACAAAAAATCTCTCATATGAAAATGAGAGATTTAATTAAATTTCAAAACCTTGTTCCATTTCTTTTACTTTATGTTTAATTTTAGAATTTTTTTTAAAAAATTTTCTAATATAATTTTGTCGTTCAAAAGAATTGTCGCCTTTAACTTTTTTATCATCACCTAATAAAAAAATTATTTGTCGTGGTTCTTTATCTTTGTTTAATAAAGCGATAATTTTTTCTTCAATTTCAGAAGGAGTGTATTTTTTAGATTTTTCTTCCAAAATAGCTTTTATATTATTATCATGAGTTTTTAACAGTTCATCAACATGTTCATAAATTTCTTTTACAATATCATAGCATAAGTTTGCTTTTGATTGAGAAATTAAATATTGTTTGTCCAATTCATCAAAATGAGTAAGCATTAAATATTCTGTCCATTCAGAACTATCGTTCCAGAATTTTACTGCTGATGCCCTGTCAATAATAATATCTTCTACTCCAATTAATTTTGCTTCACCATATGGAGTTTCTACATTCAGTGCCTTGTTTTCATCTCCAATTAAAGGTCCTTTGGGAAATTCAATAATAACAGAAGTATCATCGTGATACCAAATGCCATTATCGTTTTTAAAACCTAAATTTGACATAACTAATTTTATATTATGTGTATCTTTAGCAATAAAGTCCAAGTCTTTGGTCATATAACTTGCAGCACTATAAAATTCAACAGCAGAACCGCCAACAACAGTTACTTCATTTGCAAACTTTTTCATTTCTCCTTGTATTGCCGCAGCTATACATAAACGTTCTTCAACAGGATTATTTGAATATCTTTCATTTATTTCTTTAATAATATTATGCTTTAACATATACTATACCCATTTTCTATTTTTTTAAACCGTCCTGTTTTTATAGCATTATCCCATGCACGTTTACATGCAAATGCCAATGCTCGACGTTCTTCTTTACTGCGAGATTTTATTGGACGTTCTCTATTACGAGGTCTTAATTTCGGCGATGTGTTTTTTAAAATAGTTCTGCGTTCTTCAAGCCAATTTTCCATAATGACACGTCTCATAATAAAAGCTCCTTTCTATAATTATATAATATAGTAATTTAATATTTTAAGCAAACTAAATTTTTTATAAAAAATGCAGGCATGTAACCTGCATTTTATTATTTCTGAAATTTTTCAATTAAATAATATACGATAAAAAGAATCATGCCTATCGGCGTAGTATACCTTGTAATGCTGTCAAGCTGTATGCAGGTAATGTATCCTGTTAAATTTAAAGCCAGGCTACCCATTACAACAATAAATAATATACCGGCAATACCGAAAAATAAATAATCTATTTTAGTAATTTTCATATAATTTACCATTAAAAAGGAATTTCTTCATCAAACGGAACATTCTTCTTTTCACCAAATTCATTGCCAAAATCTGCATTACTTTGGGGTTTAGACTCTGCATATTCAAAGGTATTTGATATAACTTCCGTAATCCAACGAGTTGTATTATTCTTTGTTTTATAAGAGCGAATTTGCAAACGTCCTTCAACAATAATACGCTGACCTTTTGTTACAGTATTGCCAAGGCGTTCTCCGGCCGGCCCCCAAAGAACAACTTGTATAAAATCTGCATCATAATTGCCTTCTGGATTTTTAAATCCACGTTGAACAGCAAGAGTAAATTGGCAAACTACTTTTCCTGTTGTTGTATAACGCACCACCGGAGCTTCAGTAAGACGGCCAGATAAAATAATTTTATTCATTATAATTTCCTCCTTTATTTATGATTAAAGATATGGATGGTTGACTTAAATTAAAAATATTTGCAATAAAATTTTGCGATAAAAATTTTTCATTATATAATCTACAAATTTCAGCATTACGAGCTGCGCGGTTTTGATACGTATTTATAAAAATTTCTTCAACTTCAACACGATAAGCAAAATCTCTTACTACAAATAACCTACGTTCCCCGTTTGAATAAAAAATTTTTAATTCAGTAGTTTTTATTCCATAACGAGGGTTATTTACAACATGTAAAAAATCGACTTTGCCATGTTTTATTTCTTCTTTTATAAGTTCAGGAAAATCGTTCATATAAATACTTCCTTTTTTTTTCTTTTTAAGAACGGGCTGACCGGTTTTGCCGCTTTCAAAAGTAGCCTTGCAGTCAGGATAATTATTGCAGGCGAAAAAGACACCATTCTTTCCACTTCGTTTAATTAAATACCCCTTTTTACATTCAGGACATAATTTAATAAGAGGTCTACCTTTGACATCAGAAAAATAAGCTTTACAGCCAGAGGTTTTATATTCGCTGCAACTCCAAAAATCACCATCCTTTCCGCTTCGTTTGTGCAAATAACCATTGCCGCAAACAGGACATTTTTCTATAACGGGAATGCCTTTACAATCTTCAAAAATTGCTTTACATCCATTTTTGTAATTACTGCATGACCAAAATTTTCCAAATTTGCCGTCATGTAGATAAAGTTTACCGCTGCCGCAAATAGGGCAGACAGGATAGTCGCTTTTGGAAGGTATTTTGGTAAATTTACTTTCCAGTGTAATGATATTTTTTACAAAATCTTCCTGTTTGCGCATATATTCATCAAGTGTTAATGTACCGGCGTCGATTTTATCCAAATCCATTTCCATAAGTGCTGTCATATCAGGATAAGTTACTTCATCCGGCAGGCAGGCCAGCAATTCTTTTACATTATCCGATACATAAAGTTCTTGTTTTTTCTTAGCTGATTTTTCAATAAGCATACCGGCATCTAATAATTGCTTAATAAGTGTGCTGCGCGTAGCTTCTGTGCCAATACCTTTAATATCTTTAACTATTTCTCTAAGTTCAGAGTTTTTTACATATTTGTGGGCATTGGTCATGGCTGCTATAAGTGTACTTTGAGTAAACCGAGCTGGTGGCGTAGTATTTTTTTCGACTATATTAGCAATGGTTAAATTTACAACATCACCTTCATGTAAGGCCGGCAACTGTTTGTTGTCATCATCAGTTTTAACTTCGCTGTCGCTTTCGATTGTTTTCCATCCATTTTTTGTAATAACTTTGCCACGAGCCAGGAAAGTTTCATCTTCACACTCAATAACAGCTTTGGTCTGTTCAAATTCCTGTACCGGGTAAAACTGTAAAATGAAACGTTTGGCGATTAAGAAATATAATTTACTTTCATCATCTGGTAAGCTTTGCAAATCTACTTTTTCCAAAGTTGGAATCAGCGCATGATGGGCAGAAACTTTTTTTGTATTATATGCTTTGCTTTTAAGCTTCGCATCCGCACCATCAGCACATTTTTTCAATTCATCATTACCAGTTAATTTTAAGTTTTCCAAAATTGCAGCAGCATCATCAAATTGACTTTCCGGAAGGTAATTACTATCACTGCGCGGATAAGTGGTTAATTTTTTTTCATACAGCGCCTGAGCCAGTTCCAAAGTTTTTGAAGGACTAAAACCATAAGCAGGTTCAGCTGCGCGCTGAAGCGTGGAAAGACTGAACGGCAAAGGCGGAGCTGCTGTGCCTTTTTCGGTCGATACTGATTTTATAACACCGGTTTTGCCGGTAATTTTCTGAGAACATGCGCGAGCCGGGATAACATCAAGCAAACGTCCTTCTTCATCCAGGCCGTCTGTGTTATCAGGAATTTGCCACATTGCTTCAAATGGCAACGAAGTTGCAAGTCTGAATAATCCGCGGACATTGTAATATTTAACAGATTTGAAATTATCTATTTCATCATTTCTACGCGCGACAAGTGCCAGCATTGGCACTTTTACTCGGCCCACTTTAATGGTGGTGCCAGCATCAAGAGTATATTTGCGGCTTGCATTTATGCCGAAAAGCCAGTCGGTGCGCTCGCGGCCTAAAGCAGCAAGATAAGTAGAGTAACAAGTGCTGTTATCTACCATATTGTCAAAAGCACGTTTAATAGTTGTATCGTCCATAGCATTAATAAAAAGGCGTTTTACCGGTAACTTATTATCTGCTAATTCCAATACTTCATCAACTAAAAGCTGACCTTCACGGTCAGGGTCGCCTACATTGACTACAATATCAACTTTTTTTAATAAAGTAGTAACTGTTTTATAAATAAATGGATAGTTACCTTTTGGATTTACAAATTTTTCCCAACGCTGCGGTATAATTGGCAAAGTTTCATAAGAATATTTTTTAAAATCGGGGTTATAATCATCAGGCATTTTTTGTAAAAGAATATGACCTTGCAGCCACGCAACATAATCATTGCCAACTTCATAATAGCCGTCTTTCTTTTCGGCAGAGCCTAAAAATTCGGCAACAGCTTCAGCAAGGGAGGGTTTTTCGCAAATAAATAAGCGTTTCATTAGCAAAATCCTTTCTCAACCGCATATTTTCGTTATAAGCTTATTTTTTCATCAAGACACACAAACACAAGCGATGCTTTTAAAAAACGGCTCAAAAACGATAATTTTTAGATAAATATGCAGTCGGTAAAATTAAAAATTAGTTATATACATAATATGTGCATAAATCTGAAATATCGTAGGAGTTCCGGAGAACAAATAAACGGGTATCCAAAAAATAAGTATAGGTGCAAATGGAACAGCAACATATTTTATGGATGGTTTTAATATAATCAAGAATAAAAAAGTAAATCCGGTTAAAATCATGGTAACAGTAAAATAATCTAAAAACATTGGCCATCCCCAAAATAATCCAAGAACGGCAAGTAACAAAACATCTCCAAAACCAAAGCCTTCGGCTTTATAAATTAAGAGCGTAGCAGCATAAATTATATAGCCGGTTATAAAACCTGCTAATGCGCCAAAACATCCGGATATAAATTCTGCGCTGTATAATTTGTAAATACCTATTATTAAGGCTGCTAAAATTAAATCTAAATCAAAAATTGCTTTTTCTTTGAAATCAGTATAGGCAATTTTAAGTAGTATTGCAGTAATAATAACGGAGAAAAAGATAGTCATGGTTCCTCCGGCTCTATTATTACAAGTGCTTCGCCGGAGTGCGCGGACTGCACGTTGCCAGTGGAAAGTTTTGCTTCCAGCCGGAAAGTATTATCAGAAGTACGGGTATAAGTAAAATAATCTAAATTAACCATATCTTCCAAACCCATAATCTTAATAACATCATCATTTAATGCAGGCGGCAGCTCACCGAAATGATTGGTGTAATAAGAAACAATGGAACGGTCTAAAATAACCGACATGGTTTCTATTTCTTTATTTGATACAGAATTTTTAAAATTATCATTATTGTAAAATGTAGTTCCGGAAATAATGATAATAAGAAGCATGGCTATTAAAAATCGTATAAGCATAAATCCTCCTAAGACGCTTTAATAAAATAACGAACTGCCATATTTATAGGCCGGTTTTCATTGGCAGTAGGAATAACACGGGAAGCGTCAAAACTGGTAGCATTGACCGGGCCACCACCATCACGGTCAAAGGTACGAATAACATAACTCATTTGAAATAGTTTGCCGTCAGCATAAGACATACTGGTTGCCATACTGCCGGTAATGTTGCGTATTGCATCGCCTTGCAGTTCGCCGAGAGCGCCGGACTGGTGTGTAACAGTACCGTAATGGCTGCTTGTGCGGCTGCCATAGCCACGTAAAAATACACCACGGTAATCAGGAACGTTTGCACGTCCAAGCACTGCAACAAGTTTAGGGAAGGCCGCACAGCTCTGCCCGTTACATTCAAGCCAGGTTCCGTCATCCGGATTTTTAGCGGATGCCCAGGCTATAATCATGCCAACCGGTATCAAGCTTTCAGGCGGCAATTTATATAAACGAGTTGACAGTGTATATAATGCTTCGGCGTCATTACCATAGTAAACGCTAATTTCAGCCGGCCGCATTTTTACATCATTTTCCAAATTTTGCTCTGCGCCTAAAGTGACCGCAGAAGAATATTTGGTATTTGGGATGCTGTGACGTGGCTGGTCAACAAGGTCATCATAATTTGTAGCTTGCAGGATTGCTGCACTGGAAAGTGCAAACTGCTCTGCTGATGTAATGCGGCTGTTTGCATTGAAGGTGCTGTTAAAAGAGCTGCTTAACCTTGCGGTGCTGATAGCGATTAAACTTATAATTGCTGAAGCAATAAGCAGCAGGCTTATAAATGCTGAACCTTTATGTTTCTTAAAAAACATTTTTACTACCCCCCTTTTTATGCTGCCTTAATTAAATACCGGACAGCTACATTAAGGGGGCGATTTTCATTAGCCGTCGGGACTACACGGGAAGTATCAAAACTGGTTGCATTGACAGGGCCACCACCGTCGCGGTTAAAAGTACGCAAAGTGGAGCCCATAACAAATAGTTTGCCGTCAGCGTAAGACATGCTTGTGGCAACATTACCGGTTATATTTCGTATAGCATCGCCTTGTAGCTCGCCGAGAGCGCCGGACTGGTGCGTAACAGTACCGTAATGGCTGCTTGTGCGGCTGCCGTAGCCACGTAAAAATACACCGCGGTAATCAGGAACGTTTGCACGTCCAAGCACTGCAACAAGTTCAGGGTAAGCGGAGCAGCTCTGCCCGTTACATTCAAGCCAGGTTCCGTCATCCGGATTTGATGTTGAAGCCCACGGCATAATCGTGCCGATTGGAAGCGAACTGCCAGCTTTTGCAGAAAGCAGTAACTTTTTGAGTGTGTACCGCGGTAATGTTTCATTACCATAATAAATATTAATGGTAGCGGTACGCTGCATTATGTCATCTTCATAGATGCTTTCCGCTGAAAGCGTAACTTCGGAGTCATAACCGGAATTATCAATTTCTTCACGGCCATGTTCGGTCAAATTCTCATATGCTGCTGCCTCCAGCAAAGTTGCTTCCGCTGCAGCATATTGTTGTGCCTGTAATGTTGTTTTAGAACTGTTCAGGCTATTTAGCGAAGCCTGGGAGATTTTTGCCGTTGAGAGAGCAATCATGCTCATCACGATTGCTGCAACTGCTACAACAGTGATTAAGGCACTGCCTTTGCTGCTATGTTTGAAGTGAAAATTATGTTTCATAATTTATCCTTTCTTCACAGCAAGGCTAAAATAAATTAATCAATCATCTAATTTCATAATGTAATATAAAGCATAATAAGGAGGGCGGTTTTCATGCGGTTTGGTTGCATCGACGCCTATTGCAAGGCTTGTTACAAGGTTTTGTCCGCTACTGAAATTTGTACCGGAACCACCGTCCCAGCCGTTATAGCCACCACCACCACTGCCATTCCATTTGCCGGCACGCATCCAGGATGCTAAAGGTGCAAGTTGAAAACTGCCGGTACTTGTTAAAAAATAACCGCTATTATTACCTGTATGTCGGCCAAATCTATGATAATGGCTTGCAGTTTGCTCAGCTTCAAGCAATACTTCTTTTTCGCCACCGGTATCATTAAGGTTATATTCTGTTCCTGCGCCAACTATAAAACGGTCACGTAAATCGGGCGTACCATTACTGCCGTCGCAAAGTGCAAAACCTTCCGGCATATCAGCAAGATTTCCACGCCACGGCAAAATACTTCCGGGAGGCACGCTGGGCCTTAAATCAACGGAAGTTTTTGCAACTTTTAAACTGCACCGGGGCAATACATCACCGTACTGATAAACATTAATAGTGCAAATGCGCTGGTAAATATCATCTTTACCAGGATATAATGTTTCGTTGCCGAGTATTACTTCATCATAAAAATTAGAATTTGGAATTTCTTCGATAGCCTGCGCTGTGATTTCGTCATAATCTGTTGCTTTAATGATGTCTGCTTTAGCCGCAGCGTATTGCTGTGCCTGTAAAGCAATTTTGGAAGAATTTAAGCTGCCTAACCCGGCTTGACTGATTTTTGCTGTTGACAGTGCAATCATTGACATAATAATTGCTGCCATAACAACAATCAGTAAAAAGGCCGAGCCTTTATGGCGAGGGCTTTTATCCTTTGGGGGGGTAAAACGTAATTCTTCGAGTAGACTTTTAAGCATTTTTAACTCCTTCTCAGCGCATGGAGTCAAAGAAATTCAAATTATTCAGCTTTAATAAGATATTTTACTGCTATGTTAATAGGACGGTTTTCCGTTGCTGTCGGGACTGCACGTGAAGCATCTAAACGTAATCGAATGGCTCTATCTTCGCTGTTTTCGTTACCTCTGTACCCGCTATCATTGGTAGCATATAAAGCACCTTCATATTGCCAACCACCATCGCTTGCGCCAAATTCATAACCTGTATAAGAGCCGGTAATGTTGCGTATAGCATCGCCTTGCAATTCGCCAAGACTTCCGGACTGATGTGTTACCGTACCATAATGGCTGCTTGTCCGGCTACCATATGCTCTGAGGAAAACACCGCGGTAATCAGGAACGGTTGAACGTCCAAGAACAGCAACAAGTTTTGGATAGGCTGCGCAGCTCTGCCCGTTGCATTCAAGCCAGGTTCCGCTTTCCTGCGGTAAGCTGTTTACCGGCCAGGCTATTACCGTGCCTATTGGCACGCCGCTTTCTTCATTTTTAGATAGCAATATGCTTTCAAGCGTATATCGCGGCAATGCTTCATTGCCACGGTATATGGAAATAGTAGCTGTACGCTGCTTGATGTCATCGTTATAATCCGTTTCTTCGGATAACTCGACTTCAGAAAAATAATCTGTATTTTGAATATTTTGCTTGTCATGCGCTGTTAAATCATCATAGTTTGTGGCCTGCAATACGCTTGCTTCGGCAGCAGCATACTGCTGGGCCTGCAATGCTATTTTTGTACTGTCCAGGCTGCCTAAAGACGCCTGGGAGATTTTTGCCGTTGAGAGAGCAATCATGCTCATGATAATTGCTGCAACGGCTACCAGTACGATTATCGCACTGCCATTTCGCCTTTGTGTTGTGGGGGGGTAAAACGTATTTTGCCGAGTAGACTTTTAAGCATTTTAAAACTCCTTCTCAGCGCATGCACAAGAAAATCCAAATTCAAATTTAACAGATTATGCTGCTTTAATAAGGTACTTAACCGCTATGTTAATGGGACGGTTTTCCGTTGCTGTCGGTACAACGCGGCTGGCATTAAAAGAATAATGAGCCATATTTGCACCCCTATCATAGTCAATATTTTCATAAGCATTAGTTCTTTGGAATGCACCATCAGAAACATTTTGCCTACCATAAATGCTTGTAATATTACCAGTTATATTACGGATAGCGTCACCTTGTAATTCGCCAAGACTTCCGGACTGATGTGTTACCGTACCGTAATGGCTGCTTGTGCGGCTGCCATATGCTCTGAGGAAAACTCCGC
>ENA-ORRT01000465-ORRT01000465.1-human-gut-metagenome-genome-assembly--contig:-NODE-465-length-26772-cov-4.30909_pt1 | contig 26772 bp, 24 predicted proteins | sample MGYA00242181_ERZ509146 | MGnify/ENA primary metagenome ERZ509146 (study PRJEB26280, sample SAMEA2338624) | human gut metagenome | biome: human gut; feature: human-associated habitat; material: faeces...
AAATCTACCGGGGCCAGTACCCATCCCAGCTCTCCGGCGGTCAGCAGCAGCGGGTGGGCATCGCCCGGGCTTTTGCCGCCAATCCGCCCATCGTCCTGATGGATGAACCTTTCTCCGCCCTGGATCCCATGACCCGGGCGGAGCTGCAGAACGAAATCCATGATCTGCAGACCAAGGCGCAGAAAACGGTGGTCTTCGTCACGCACGACATGGACGAAGCCATCAAGCTGGCCGACCGCATCTGCATCATTCAGGATGGAAAAGTCGCCCAGTGTGACACCCCGGAAAACATTCTGAAGCACCCTGCGAACCAGTACGTCACAGAGTTCATCGGCGCCAACCGGCTGTGGGCCAACCCGGAATATATCCGCGCAGCGGACATCATGCGCCGCCGTCCCTTCACTATTTCAAAGGGGCGCACCGTCATCCAGGCCCTGCAGATCATGAGGCACAACAGCGTGGACAGCCTGCTGGTGCTGGATAAGGGGCAGACGCTCCTGGGTGTCGTCTGGCTGGAGGAGCTGATCGGAAAGCGGGAGGCCGACCCCATAGAATACTACATATCCGATGATTACATCGCCGTGGAGGGGGAAACTTCCCTGAAAGAGATCATCGCCACCATTGATTACGATGTGTCCGGCATTATTCCCGTGATCCAGCATGACCGGAAGCTGCTCGGCTATTTGACGAAGAGCATCATTCTGGCCACCATGAGCAAGCAGTTCGTTCCGGAACATACCGCCGGAGAAAGGAGCGGAGTGATATGTCCCGCTACACTTTGATGGATTATTTCTCTATTTATGTGGAGGAGTGGGACAGTCTGCTGGAGGAGTTTCTCCGGCACCTGGCCATGACCAGCTTCTCCGTGGTGCTGGCCCTGATCATCGCCGTTCCCCTCGGCATCTTCATCACCCGGAACAAAGCGGTATCCAATGTGGTGATCGGGATCGCCAACGTGATGCAGTCCATCCCCTGTATGGCGCTGCTCGCCATGGGCATTCCCTTTCTGGGCGTGGGTGAGACGCTGGCCATTTTCATGGTATTCGTCTATGCGTTCCTTCCCATTTTGAAAAATACATATACCGGCATCTCCGGCATTTCCCCCGTTTCCATGGAAGTGGCCCGGGGCATCGGCCTGACCCGGATGCAGCAGCTGCGCCGGGTGGAGCTGCCCATGGCCATGCCGTACATCATGTCCGGCATCCGCATCGCCGCGGTGAGCTCTGTGGGCACCATGACCATCGCCGCCTTCGCCGGTGCCAACGGCCTGGGCTCCTTCATCCAGCTGGGCATGAACTCCCTGAATTACCCCATGACGATCATGGGAGCCGTGGCCGCCGCGCTGATGGCACTGACTCTGGATTTCCTCCTGGGCCGCGTGGAGCGGGCCTTCACCAGCGAGGGACTGCTGCCTCAGGACCAGATCAAAAACCTGAGCCTGTCGGTCCGGTCCCGCCGGAAGGCGATGGCCGCCGCGCTGTGCGGAGCCCTGCTGGTGGTTTCTGTGGCATCCTACGCCTCTATCATCGCATGAGTCCTCTGTGAGGCAGATTCGATATCTCAACCATATCAACACCCCATTCTGAAAAGGAGTCTATTTGTATGAAACACTTGAAACGATTCACCTGTATGGCGATGGCCGCCGCCATGGCCCTCTCTCTGGCCGCCTGCGGCGGGACCCCCTCTGATGCGGGCGGCAGCGGGTCCGAAGCTGGCAGCGGCGATCAGAAAACCATCGTAGTGGGCACCTCCAACTTCACCGAGGTCAACATTCTGGGCGAGATCTACACGGAGCTGATCGAGGCAAACACCGATTATGAGGTGGAACAGCGCTTCGGCCTGTCCGGTGCGGCCATGTGCTTTGACGCCCTGGAGCAGGGCAGCATCGATATGTTTGTGGAGTATACCGGAACGGCGCTGCTGAACCTGCTGGCCCAGCCTATGGACACCGATAAGGACCGGGTGTGGCAGACCGTCCACGATCTGATGCTGGAGGAGCACGGGATCCAGACCTCCAACCCCCTGGGCTATAACAACACCTATGTGATGAGCGTCAAGCCCGAGACTGCGGAGAAATATGGCCTGACCTCTCTGTCTGACCTGATTGAAAAGTCCCCGGAGCTGCGTCTCGGCTGCACGGTGGAGTTTATGGACCGCGAGGACTGCCTGCCCCTGCTGGAGAGCAAGTACGGCACCGCTTTCCAGGACGTGAAGGGCCTGGACGCCAGCCTGCGCTATACCGCCATTGAGAACGACGAGGTGGACGTGGTGGACGCCTTTGCCACCGATGCTCTGCTGTCCAAGCTGGGCCTCACCATGCTGGAGGACGATCTGAGCTTCTTCCCGCCTTACTACGCTGTGAACTTTGTGGATGCCGAACTCCTGGAGTCCGACCCCGAACTGGCCGAGGTGCTGTCCAGACTGGACGGTGCCATCGACGAGGCAACCATGGCTGCCATGAACGCCCAAGTGGACGTGGACGGCATGAGCGCCCAGGAGGTGGCCCACCAGTTCCTGGTGGAACACGGCCTGGTGACTGAGTAAGATCAAGTTGTGGAGAAGCCCTGGCACAGATTGTGCCAGGGCTTCTCCACAGAGCGAAAAGGAGAGATGAGAAATGGAGCAAACGCATGACAGCCCCACGGCACTGGAGCTGTACAAGGGACATCCGGTGCAGGAAGCCGCTCAAATCATCCTGGGTTCCCTGCTGTTTTCCGCCTCCATGAACTGGATTATTCTGCCGCATGATATGTACAGCGGGGGATTCCTGGGAATCGCACAGCTGCTGCGAATGCTGCTGCTGCATTTCTTCCCTGCCATCCAGCAGATCGGCGACTTGGCGGGCATTCTTTATTTTCTGCTGAATATTCCCCTACTGCTGATTTCCTGGTTCCGGTTCGGGCACTTTTTCTTTGCAAAGACCGCCCTTTGCATCGTCTGTTACAGTGCCTTTTTGGCCCTAATCCCGATCCCGGCGGAAGGATTGTTTGACGAGACAATCGCGGCCTGCGTCATCGGCGGGCTGGTATGCGGCGTCGGGGCGGGCATGACGCTGACAGCGGGATGCTCCGGCGGCGGCGAGGAGATCCTGGGGTTGCTGTGCGTCCAGAAAAAGCCGGATTTCAGCGTGGGGCGAATCGCCATGATCCTGAATGTGTTCGTATACGGGATCGGCCTCCTCCTGTTTGAACAGGACGTGGTGGTTTACAGCATCATCTTCGGCTGCACCACCTACCTGACTCTGGACCGGATGCACCTGCAGAATGTAATGGTCACCATGCTGATCATCACCAAATCTGAGGCCATGGAGCAGTTGGTGTTCCGATATGCCGGCCGCGGCGTGACGAAGTGGACTGGCGTCGGAGCTTACAGCAACGAGCCGTCCGACTTGCTGCTGACAGTAGTTTCTAAGAAGGAGGCGCTCCACCTGCGGAAAATCCTGCGGGAAGAAGATCCCAATTCCTTTATTATCATGGATGAGGATGTTTCCGTGGCGGGCAATTTTCAGAAACGGTTGTGAGGATGACGGTAACAGCAGTGTGTGCCCAACAGGTTAGGCGCTTTCACCCGGCAACGGCTTTCTGCCCGGATATTCTTCCCTCACGCGCAAATCACCGGATATCGGCAGTATCCTTGCTTCTCCATTTCCCAACCGGTTATCCGTAAAAAGGAAATTAGGCGCCAGTTTTCATAGTCCCTATAAAATAACAGCGGAACCTTGATCAATCCATCAAAGTTCCGCTGTTATTTTATCCAAGCCCTCTGCGGCGTGCAGTAACTGGACTCCTCCATCACTTCGCTCTGCGCCTTCTGAAGCGTCCTCTGGATATCCAGCCACCGGCCACAGGCTCCGCGCGGAGGTGCTGTTTCAGTTTTCGTATGACATTCTTGTATGCCTTTTCTGCTCCGCTGGGGCCGTTGTAGAGCTGCATCAGCGCAGGAAAGTTGATCTGCTGCACAAACGCCGTGCCTTCGAACTCCGGGCAAAAACACAAGCGGATACAATCGTCGGAAAGATGGTGAGTTTCTCAATTTCTGCCATGAACAACTGCCGTATGTGTACCCAGAAGTCTTCGCTCGTGAAGCAGGCATGGGTGGCAAACGCAAAATACGTCTCCGTCCCTTTTTGCTGAAGAAGATCTGATCCCGCCAAACATCCAGTGTCAGATTCGAAAGATGATTGTTCTGCTCGATCCCCAGCGGCATGGTTTCAGTATCCTGTCCCATATCTGTTTTCGTTTTGTCTTGTGATACTCACATTTAGAGTTAAATCTGAAGAATCATCAAGTAGAGGCCCCTCTTCTCTTCCAGGCACTCACAGCTATGGGCGCTTTTTCATATCCGAAACGGGGATGCCTGCAACATGAAGCCCAACAGCTTACAGCTCCACACCGTTTGATGGCGAGATCCTAATGAGCCAACTGCTGTGCCCGCCAGGCTTTGTAGTAAGCAGGCTGTCTCCAAATATCTGCACATCCTGACAGGCTCCCCAAAGATTGAGAAATCCTGGCGTCCCTCTGGCTGACAATAACAGTAGCCACGGGAGAACCGGTCTGGGGAAAATGGATCGGAGTATCACGCCGTCGAACACGGAGCTGTGGCTCCAAACCATCGCTCCCGGCAAGCTGGCCAAATCCTACTGGCCCGGGACCAGCAGGACATCGGTCGCTTAAAGCGACAAGCCAAGTATTGCAGGAGGGGTTGGAGATTTGATGAACAACAGAGAAAAGAAACAGCCGCAGATTTCCGTCAACCACTGCGCTTGGTACAGATCGTATGTCCTTGGGATCGGCTGGCAGCAGAACGAGGCTATCGTGACCTTCCGTCGAAACAGATTCCTGGGCAGCTGGCTGAAGTAGCGGTTCAAGCTGATCCTGAAAAGGCATGGCCTGTCGGAGTATTTGAACGTCCACTCCCTGCGGCACACCAACGCAAGCCTGCTCATTGCAAACGGCACGGACATGGCCACAGCCAACCTTCAATCAACTGGACATCTATTATACCCATGCCTTCGACAGGCAGCCAGCCAGGCGCTCCAGGAGGGGCTGGATATCTGAAGTAGGAAATTCTGGCCAGACCATGATACTTCGATACTTCGTCAGCCCTTTGATGCAGAGGCCGCTGCAACAAATGCGGAGAAGATCTTCTGGCTGTTCGCACCGGTGCGGAAGGAAAACTCCGGATACCACCGCACCGCCCACACAAAAGGCTTCCGGCATGTACACCGCCTCCACCAATCCATCCTCACTGCGAGCCATCTCCACAAGGCCGGGGGGCAAGCGCTTTGATTGCCTGGTGGTGGTAGCTGTTGACGCCCAGTTCTGCCCTGTCCAGAAATGCGGTCAATGGCGTCTCTGGCAGAATTGCCACAGAATGTACCGCCCGATCATAGCGCGGACGCATAACGTACGCCACCTCCGAAGGGCCTCCGTAGGCAGGTCCTGATATAGAGGGTTCCGCCCAAACATGCATCGAAGAACTGGATGCCCCGGCAAATCCCCAGCATCGGCTTGTCCTGCTCCAGCACCTAGGCGAATAGGCGCTGCTCAAAAGTGCCCCGCTTTTCGCAGATCTCTCCGCAGGCCTGCCAGGGTTTCTCGCTGTATAGCCGTGTGGGAACATCCTGCCTGCCGGTAAAGAGAAAGCCATCACACAATGAAACAAGCTGGGAGATATCTTGGGCATCCTCTGTCAGAGGCAGGGTAATGGGAAGGAGCCCGGCCAGCTCCAGCCCCTCCAGATAGCCCGGCAGCATCCAGTAGGAGTCCCGGTCCCTGTCCCAAAGCGGCGTCACACCGATGGCCGCCTTTTTCATCACACACCTCCAAAAATTCAGAAGAGGAAAAGACGCACTCGAATACTCGAGTGCGTCTTTACACATTGTCTTGTGTTGATAAAAAAGATGCATGAACTCAGGAGTTCACAGGTGACTCCAGTGGAGTTCGAATCTTGCCATTTGCACATTTTACATTTTTGTTTCACTCTGTTTGTATTTAGCGGGTGACATAGGACATCCTATATAGAAAAGCCTGAAACCTTCGCAGCGCAATGGTCTCGGACATAAAATGGACCCCCGCCCCGAACAACGATAAGCATTTGTCCAAATCAGGTGGGGTATTCATCCCGGGCATCTATGGTTAAGAAAAGTTTTGTATGTCATGCTCAAGGCGCTGAATTTCTTTGAACATTGCCTCTTTGAACAGACTTTCAATCATATCGTCGTCCATAGTGTTAACACTTTTTTGATTGTAAATACCACTTAAGATTTTGCGTTTCTCTTCGCAAGAGTAGAGATCAGCATTAATTAGGTATGTTGAATGACTTACATTTTTGGTGATTTCATGATAAGTGCGTACAAAACTTTTGATGCTGTCTGGTTGATCTATTTTGAAACGCTTGAAAAAACGCTGTATCAACCAATCCAACTGAAATAGGATTTTGAGATCACTCATTTGAGAGTAATAAAATAACCACCCATATTTCTTGCTTTCAAGAATGCATCCGGAAATTCTCAAATTTAAGCGCCAAATAAATAGTGCTTGAGGTACAACTTGGTTTTTTCGCTTTCTAAAAAGTTCCTCAAGGGAACTTTCAATTTTTTGCTTTGCTGCAGGGCGGATACTGATCTTGTTGTTATAGAATACATATCCTAAAAATGGGACACCCTCATTTAGTTTGCCAGATACCGTTTTTTGAGGATTAGCTTCAAGCGCAAATTCTTGAATTAATATATTAACTGCATAGTCCTTGATTTTAGCGGCTTGATCTGCTTGGCACAAAATAAGAATGTCGTCAACATATCTAAAAAATGCTATATCAAATTTATTGCATATTAGTTCCTTGAGATCAGAAAGGTATATGTCTGCTAAAATATTGGAAATCGATAAACCCTCTGGAACCCCTTTTGTAGGGGATGTTTTCTCTGGAGCGCTTACATTGCGAGGGATTGTTTGAGTAGTAATGGCACGCGCCAAAAATTCCAGTGCTTCCTTTTTTCTGACTTTTCGCTTTATTTTTCTTAGAAGGATACTGTGATTAATGGAGGAGTAGAATTTTGTAATATCGATCTTCACATAGCCATTGTACTGACCTCTTAACACGCTTTGTGAAATACTTCCGACAATGGTATGGAGCAATGGTTCTTCAATGGTATCTGCAAATACGTTCTGCAAAAACGTATGATATGCAGCTAATGCTAATTTGTCACGAATCGTTGGGATGGAGATAACTCTCGGCTCTTTTCCACGCCCTTTACTTATCAAGATTTCTCTATATCTTGTAAAGTTGTATGTTCCAGCTAATACCTTTTTGGAGATGATCTGGATATTTTCAGTTAAATGCGCTCCAAAAACTTTCGGAGTAATATTATCCATTCCTGCAGAAGCCCGATATTGAATCTTTTCTTTGTAAATCTGATTTAGCATTTTGGGGCTATAAGCCTTATAAAAATACCGAGCAGCAGACATCAATCATCACCCCGCAAAGAAGAGATAAATTGTCCCAATAACTGGCACAGCAACCAAGAAGAGTCTCCATAGACAATCCCACAAAACGAGTAGGATATACTTTACCCACTCTATCCGATCCATTTTAAAATTTGTGTCCGAAGATGTGCTTTTTACTCTATATAGATCAATACTTAAATGATTTTCTGACAGCTTGAGCAACTCTGCATATTTGTCGCTAACAGTCAGGACTTTCTCTGTTTCGGTTGCTTCGATGTAGAATAGTTGGTCAAGCAAAACCTGTAAATCAATATAGTTTTGCTTTAATACTGTTGAACGATCTCTCAAACCGGTTGTGTTAGCGTAGACGATAGATATGGTCAAAGCTATAGAGAGGACAATGCTTGCGAAGGAAAACTGGTCATTGTGTTGTATGAGTGAAAGTAGCGAGAGTGTAATTACAAAAATGGAGTAGTAAACATTAAGAAACTCAACAAATTTTGCAGATTTAAGGAGTCGTTCAGACGCATTAATACGGCATTTGCGGGTAATCCAAATGTTTCTTTCAAGTTTTTCTTTCAAATCTCTTTCCATAAAAGTACCTCCAAAATGCCAGAGAGGCATTTCATAAACACAACAACGTCCATTATAGACTTCCTCGTAAGGAACAAGGATTAATTAGTCAGCTTATCCTTGTGCGTGACAAGGACCATGTAAAAATACATAAATGCCCCTCTGGCGCTTACATTTTAACAAAATATCCCTTTATTTGCAATCCGTTATTATCAGTCATCCCCCATACAATAACTACTATTTTGGGACAAATTGTCCCAAAGCTTTTTCCATCCAACCAGGCTCGGACGATATATCCCCCGTCGCCGCATATTGTTCAGAACAGCCGGGAGCTGTCTGTCAAGGATGCACAGCACCTCCGTCTTACGTCGGCTTGCCCTTTTCTGACCACCCCAACTGCTCTATTTTCTGGTGGCATATCCTCTAGAGCTGCCCCTTCCCCAATCTTGGGGAAGGACGGGGAGATGGGGTTGAATATCAGGGAGGTCTTACTTATGAATTTTATCAACAGCCTCTTTAAGCGTATGATGAACATATAATGAAAGAAGCTCCCATTATGAGAAGGCCGCCCCGCAGGACGCACCGGAAGGCTCGCCTGAACAGGTCCAGTAAAAATGGACAGTGACAAAGTACCCCCTGATATAAGAAAATATCAAAGTGATAGTAGACCGCTCTGCAAAGGTGGTGGAAGGTGACCGGGCACGCAAAATGCGGGAACTAGACTGGCTGCTGGCCCGGGACAAGATGCTGGACATGCTCTTTGAACGGATCTATAAGGTCAATGTGTCCGGGAAGACTGACGATGTTCGTTTTTCCAAAATATCCAAGCGGTATGAGCAGGAGCAAGGTGAGAATGTCGGACGGATGAAGGTGCTGCGTCTGGAGTTGAAAAAGTCGGAAGATAAGCGGATGGATGTAGACACCTCTCTAGAAACGGTGCGTTGCTGCACCGACGCTACAACTATCACTAAGCGCATAGTTGCCGAGCTCATTCAGTACATTGAGGTTTATCCTACAGTCAAGGCGGACGGTGTTACCAGTCATCGGGTGACGATCCATTATAACTGTATCGGTGCTTTTGAGGTGCCGAATCGCCGGAAAATCTCCGAACGGGACATCCTACTATAAACAAGAAAATGCAGCATTAAGATGCACCCCCGCACAGATTGCTATATGGATGGATTTGGAAATACAAAATGTGGGTATCATCAAAAGAACTTTTCAGGTCCTTTAATGATACTCCACATGGAAGGGACAGTTAAAATCGATATTTTGAAATGCGGATTATAGAGTGGAAACGCAGAAAAAATTTCCCCCGGTCTTCTGCTCGGCGGTGCATATATTCTATACAGGTGTTTTGCCAATAGGAAGAACCTTGGTGGAATTGGTTGAAGGGCAGTTTTAACATTCTGAGTATTGAAATACCGAAGGGTGAAGCATGTCAGCACTTGCAGAACCCAAAGAGAGAGACATCTGTTTACAGCAGATGTCTCCCTCTTTGGAACATCGAAGCAATATAGATATCAATTCCATATTCTCAAATTTATAGTCCTCGAATAATTTCTTACAGATTATAATTATCAAAGGCCGATGCTAATCTGCCATACAACTCGTTGAACTTATTAAATATATCTCTTATTCGTTCTATTTCCTTAGTGGTGAACGGAATGTTGTGCTCTAATAACCAGTTTTTTTCTGGCCCCTTGATGATGCTTCGAAAAATAGTGTGATAAGGTGCATTAAAAACTGAAGGTGAATTTTGAAATCTATCATAATCCGATGATGACCACTCGGTGGGTTGATAATTGCTTGGAATTGATGTGGTATATCCTAAAATAAAACAATCTGGATGAATACGTGTGACTTGAATTCCGGAGATTAACAGAGCTAATATTAGTTTTTCGTAAAAGTTCAGTAAGCTTTCCTGAGATTTAATATCATCCAGATGTGTTAAGTCAAAAACTTGATACCGTACAACATCAAATGTCGCTGGGCGCATTTTTTCTTTTTCTAAAAAATATTGACTGAACTCTTTAAAATAGGCTGTAGATTTAATTTTTGAGTCAATATCAGAATCTAAGTGAGTAGACAAAAACGCCATATCCGCTGGTTCAGACATGGGATCGAAATTAAAGTACATCGTGAGCTCTTCATCAGCTAAAACAAGACTGATGGGATCGACTACTATGTACAGAATAATTACCAAGCAGATGGTATCAGTTACAAATTCGACAAAAAACTGCTTCTCCTTTTCTTTATCAATTTTTATACCGCACATTGGGTTTTGATGTGGTAAATAAAATGTGTCAAATCCTTGCTTGTGGATAATCTTGTTGCTTTTTGATGTTGCCTTTTCATATGCATTAAAAAACTCAGGAACGTTTGCTTTAACCTGCGAGTAAAATGTATCGATTTGTGACAATTGAGATATTAGCTTACTATTCATGGGAAAGTAGTTTTTTTCATCCCACCGTTTTAACGCGGAAACTCCCTTATTGGCAATATAAAGCATACTGTTGCATGTTTCAGCGGCTTGTCTAACAGAATAAAATGCGCAATCAAAATATCCATCTTCATACAAAAAGATGGCGTTGATTAGTAGACGTATAGCCTCACTAATAAATGAATTGCAAAAAATACGATCACTCTGGCCTATTGCCATAGCCTCTAAATTATTGAGTGTATCCAGCAATTCATTATGTTGGGGCAATACAGTTCGCATTTGCTCGTTAAGTTTCATGTTAGATCGTATTTTCTCTCGAAATGCTCTTTCATCCATAAATTATACCCTACTTTGCAAAGCTAATATCCTCATTTGTTCTTTACTGGCTATCTTGGCCATTCTATCCGTATTGCGGGATCTAACCAAAGGTGAAAATCCAGCGCAACTACCGTTGCTTTGTTTCACCAGTATCCCTGTAGCATGGATTCTCTTGGTTCAAAAATTGCATCTCTAAATACAAATATTGGTTTAGAAGGAATAATATATTTTACACCATTTTACAGGAGGAATCAAATTATGCGCATCAGCATAGAGGAAAAGCAAACTCTGGTTGCCCGCTACCGGGCCGGTGAATCTGTCGCCGAGATTTGTGCCGACTCCGGCGTGGCCAGAAGTACGTTCTATACATGGATCAAGCCGTACACTGTGACCATGACAGACTCCGGTCATGCCATCAGCCAGCAGGCGTTTATCAAAATGAAACAGAAACTTCAAAAGTTAGAGCAGAAGATTGAGATTCTTCAAAGGGTCAACTGCACGGTTTCAGCGCCGCTTCAAGAAAAGCTACAAGAGCTTGCCAAACTGCATGGTCAGTATAGTGTCCATGCCTTATGCGAGGCGCTTTGTGTATCCCGCGGTACCTTCTACAACCATATCTTCCGGCGAAAAGAGGTAACTGCCTATGATAAACGCAGAGTAGAGATGAAAGAGCATATCCAAGCAACTTTCGATGAGAGCCCGCAAAGGTTTGGCGCAAGCAAAATCGCTGCTGTGTTAGCCGATCGAGGCGTTCGGACTTCGCCCAAGTATGTGGCTGAACTGATGAGAGAAATGGGATTACAAAGTGTATCCATCTACTCCAAACGCGATTATCAGAAAAGTGAGCGGCTGGCAAAAAAGCAGAACATGTTACAGCGGCAATTCAAAGTGGATGAACCGAACCATGTTTGGGTCAGCGACGTCACTTGCTTTAAGGTTAAAGGCAAGTATCTCTATATCTGCGTAATCCTCGACCTTTTCTCACGTAAAGTAGTAGCCCACAGAGTATCGCCAAAGAATAGTACCTATCTGGTTACCTCTACCTTTCGTCAGGCATATCGGAACAGAAACGAGCCCCGGCAGCTGATGTTTCACAGCGACCAGGGCTCACAATATACATCCACCACATTCCGGAAACTGCTTCGCATGAACAAGATTCTCCAGTCTTTCTCGAAGTCCGGCCGTCCTCATGACAACGCTGTGGCAGAGTCCTTCTTTGCCTCCATAAAGCGGGAGGAGATCTATCGGACACAGTATCACTCTAAGCGCCAGTTCATGAAAAGCGTTGATACTTATATAGAATTTTATAACACTAAGCGCCCCCACAGCACGCTCAACTACAAGACACCGGATGGGTGCGAATTGCTCCATGTGCAAAGGAAAGAGCGGACAGGCTGATCTGGACAAAGGGTTCAAAGCTTGATATTTTTTGTTTTTCAACCACCAAGCTTGTGACTTTTATCTTTACGATATAAATTACCGGGCTGTGCATGAGAAAAGAGAAAGCCTGAAATAACAAGGCGTTCTCCTATAAAATGAGGGTAGAAGTAGTGGACAGTCTAAGAAAGCTGTTTAATACTCCTCCCCTCATCCAAAAGGGAAACCCGTTGGAGCACAAAGGTTTCGGTGCGTTTGTACAATTTTTTCACTGTTTAGAGAAAACACCCGGAGCCATTGCGCCGCAATGACTCCGGGTGTTTTGCAAATAGTCGTCAAATAGTAGTCAGCATTGCATGATCTCATTCAGCAGGCTTCATGCATTCGCCTGCTGGAGATAGAATTCACTGTCCGTGACCTTGGTGACAAAGTCATATTCCAGTCTAGTAGCTTTGGAGGGAATGATATTGTACCGTTTGCATACTGCGCGAAAGTGAACAAGATATGCAGTATCTTCCTGCGTAAGAGGTGCGACCCACCCATTCTCGGCGCCGTGCTGTTCTATCTGCTGTAAATATTGCAGCTCCTGTTTACTCATTCTCACTCACCGTCCGATACTCTGAAATCAATTGATCCGCCACATCTTCCCAAATGATCATGCGAAAAGGATCATACTGTCCCAAGGGAACTGCTCCGAATGCTTTCATATAATATGTTCGAAGCTCTGTGGTTTTTGCCCGGAAAAACAATACTCCGTCAAAGCCAGCGTCTACTGATATCTTCGCGGCATAAGCAAAGAGGGCCTTGGCGATACCAATATACTTCTTCTGTCCGTCAGTTTGCTTCAACAAATTTGCGTTGCTGTGTCCCGCGCTCTCCACATAGATCACTTCTACGGCCATTCCCTTTTCGTTGATTCGATAGGACATCAGTCCCAGCAATTCATCGTCATCGCATCTGTGGAGAGCCACTTTATTCGGCATGCTTTGAGCCGCCGAAGTTGTCCACTGGGTCTGCCACTTTTGCGTGAGGCCAAAATCTGTGTCTGTAGCCGGAACAACTTTCACTGGGATTTTCTCTCGCATTGTGTCATTCCATACAAACAACTGCATTTCGGACGGCCTCCCTTTTCAATGTCACTGTACCACAGTTTCAAAAGAATCGCAAGTGTTGCAGCGTGCTGCGTTCTGATTTATCTGGCCAAAAATGGAAAGTGCAAGGAAATTCCGACGATTGGCGAAAATTTTCCCCGACACTTGGCGTTCATTTTATCAGACGCTTTGTAATATGTAGTATGATGAAGGGATGCCAAAGGGCACCGGCTATTTTCCCGGCGCCCTTTGGCGTTTATCAGAGGTAGGCTGGTATCGTTTTTACATCTCAGTTAGCTTGAGGAGCTCCTCCCAATTGTGGTCTATACTTTCTTCTTAACCTCCACGATCATTCACTTGTTGCCGGGCATAAATAAGTACTTCTTCACATTTGTCCGCCCTTCTCTATCCACCGTCAGATTTTACGCTTACTTCCTTTCTGCATAATAATGCATCCCCACTCGTTATTCATTCCCAAATAGGCAACAAGTATTCGGCCCGTTTGGGATAATACCCCTTTTCAGCTATCCGAATTGCAAAGTCACGCTCGTCTGGGACGGCCCCGAAAAACACCATCTGTTATACAGTCTGTAAAACGCTAAAAAGTATCGCTTAATAACGTCAAATACGGCAGCAAAGGTTGAATTTCAATAGAATTCAATTCCTTTTTTCCGCCCAGCGCAGGAATTGGCAGGAATGCATAGCATTGATCTGGTGATATCTTGCCATATTTCTTTTCCGCATTATAAAATAAATCCAAATCAAAATAGGTATTTTGAAAAGTACTATCCTCTATATTTTGAGCAAAAAATTCATCTCCACACATTACAATTTCTGATATTCCATCTGTCATTTTATACAATTGAATATATCCATCTAGATTCCAAGCAACAACATCACCGAAAACTGTCGTTGCAAACGGAATATCAGACTCCCAAAAATCTTTTCCTTTCAAAATCTCAAGAAATTGATTGATACTTTTTGAATTAATAATGCGAATATAGCCATTTAAAAGTTCCACGCTATTGGCGGAGACAAGCTTTTGAATATTAGTAGGTAATTTCTTCAATTATTCCGCCTCCAATTTGACGTTCATTTTTATCTGAGCCAAATCCTGATTGGGGTGCTCTTGGACAAATTGATTCACAGCTGAATCTAGCAATACAACTCTTGATGACCACTGTCCGCCTATTGAAGAATTGATGTTTTTGTCTCCCATCCTGGAGACGGTTAATGGATTTCCGCCGGCGATTTGATCTGGATTGTGCAAAGCAGCCTGGGTTTGAATCCACGCATCCACTTCTCTTTTTGCCTCACTAAAATTCATACCCTTTTTCTGATTTGACTGGATGCGCTGAGTTATCGCTTTCTCACGCGCCCTTTGTTGGGCTATCCCAGCCTCAGGCAGCCGGCCATTTCCTGTTTCGGCTTTCCTCAACTGATACTCACGCCGGTTCTTTATATTTTCCGCAACTGTTTGGCTGTTTATACCACGTTCTTGTGCCTTTAACTGCCGGTCAAATTCTTTTTTCTGTGCAGCATTGACATTTTCCGGGTATTTAAATTTTATAATAGCTTGCTCCATCCTTTCGAATGATTTGCGCTCTTTATTATCGTTATTTGGGGGCACTATATCAGATAATTTCGGTGTAGCGGTTTGACCCGAATCATCTGGAAGATCTGCTCGATATATCAAATCGCCAGAATCATTTGGAAGGTCAGCAAAGTTTTGGGGAGAAGCTTCAAGAGATTTCAACTCTCCGGACTCCAGGGCTCCTTCTCTGGTCTCCAAAGGCATTACCACGCGCCTCCCAATTCATAGAGTTCGTGATACTGCTGAATATCACTTCTGACATGGTCAGCTGCATACAGTAAAATTATCCTGCGGATCTCTTGAGCCACAGTCTCAGATACCGTCAGAAATTCCATGATCCGTCTATCTGCTATTGCCACAAATTCATCTGCCGACGTGGATGTCTGACGGGTTTCCTCTATCAAACCTTTCCCGCGGGCTAGGCAATAAAGCACATAGCCGCGATCTTCCCGAGATAGTGGTTGCTGCTCCACCAAAGTCTGGTAGAGTAGTCTCTTAACCCCCTGCCCGGTTTTCTGCCGGTCAATCCATGTCTTGATTTTGTCAACTTTCTCCCGCTCAAGTAAGAGCCCATCAGGGCTATCTTGCAGTAAAATTTTATAGATACTTTCTGACAAAGCATCTGGCGTAAACTTGGGCGGTGTATAGGAGAATAGCTTGGCCTGATTGAAATAGTTAACCCTACATAGCACTGGCTCCAGCCAATGGTTCTGATAGACTGCCGCTACGCCTGTGTCCAACCGGGATAGTTCCACTATCTGGTCGTCGTTTAGCCCAGCGGCCTTGCCCACCAGCATCCGATCTCCCTCATCCGGCAGACGGAGGATGATCTTAGTGTTGGTATTCCGGATAGCCGCCATATCCAACAGGCCGGGAGCCTGATCTGCGATGATGAAGCCTTCGCCATAGGTACGCATCTCTGCGATGGCGTTGGTGAGCATTTCCACTGACTTGCCTTGAAGATTTGAACTCTCCTGGCTCTGCTCCGTGGAAGTGCGGCGCAGGAGGTTGTGGGCCTCCTCCAGCACTGTGATGTGCCGCAGACCGTTGTTGGCGCGGTTTGTACCTGCTGTCCGCTGGGCCATACGATACTCCTGGAGCTTCAAAACCAAAACGCCCATCAGCAATGCCTTCGTCTCGGATGAACCCACCCGGCTCAGATCCACGATGACGTTGCGGTCAAAAAGTGCTTCATTTCCTAGTTCGTCGTAGGCACATAGTACTTGGCCGTTGATGCCGTTGGTCAAGGATTCCAGCCGGGTCAGCAGAGCACCTTTGTAGTCGCCCTGCGTGTCATTGGAAAAGCCTTTGCTGTCCACAACAACGGGTAAAGCCCGCGTCACATCCCGGAACGTGGGGAATCTGCGTCTTCCGGAACACTGGGATGTACTTAAGCTCCAGCCGCATCCCTTGTAAGCCTGCTCCACAGCAGCCTTCAAGACTGCCGGCATAGCAGCGTACATAGGCCAACAGGCGTTGAACACCTCCACCAGGCGGTCGATATGCTCCAGTATATGGGTATCCTCCAGGAAGGAGAAGGGATTCAGACGGAGCATCGGAGTCTTATAGGGGTTAGTTCCATAGACGGATACCCCTAGATAACCGCCCAGGACATCCTTGTACTCACCTTTGGCTGGCTCAATGACCAGGAAATGCGTCTGCTCCTCTGAGGAAAGGCAGAGGTTGTCCAGCATAGCGTAAATTGTATTGGACTTGCCCGCACCGGTGGAGCCCGTGACAAAGGTATGGGCCGTGAGGCTGTCCCGCTCCAGTTCTACCGCAGTATCTCCTTCCTGGCGCATATGGTAGATTTTGCCCAGAGACACCGTTGATTTGTCCGGGTCATGGGCGTACTGCACTACCTCCCGGCCAAAGGGAACGCACTCATAGACCGGGAGTCCGCCCACCGACTTGCGCGGGAAATTGAGCGCATGGGCCAGCTCATCACCGGAGATTGCTGTGGCCGCCGTTGTCAGCGTTGGAAATACTTGCAGATCCGGCGTTTCTGCTATCTGCTTTGGCGACAGGGCTAACTCTGGATGCTGTAACGCCTGCAGCCAAGGCAATATGGCCTCAACAACTTCACGTCCCTGGACCTGCGGGGACCATACGTTGACAGCGGCCTGCTCCAAATAGGAGCTTTCGCCTTGGGTTAGGGAGAGATACATGTGGGCCACATTGGATGCTGTGTTGTAGTCGCGGGAGACCACATAAGCGGCAAACTCCCACATCCCCAGCGCCATGCATTCTTCCGTGCGCTTCACCTGGCTTTCCAAGAGGTCCAGCATATGCTTGACGCCATAGTTCGTGTAGGATCTGGTCGTACCGTCTGTTTTCCCAATCGTCTGAGCAGACGTAGCAGCACGCTGAAAACTACCGCCAATCGTGAAGCCAGAATTTGAACTTGTGTTAGCAGTGGCGGAAACCCCATAATTGACCCCAACGCTGACTCCATGATGTTTTCCCCAATGAACCCCCATCTGTAAGCCCGCTGTCCCGGAAGCAGTCTCTGTCAGGGACTCATTGGTTGACATTGACTCCTGCCAGGTGGCATAGGGGCTTAGAACGCTGTAGAACTCATAGAGTCGGTCGCGGCGGACCGCCAGTGCAGAAGAAGGCTGCGCCAAAAGAACAACAGAGTACGTTTCATCCTCTGATTTTGGGACAATGCCATCTAATAATTTTTCGATGCTCTGGCTGATGAAGTCCTCCGACCGTTCAGAGGCTAGGTTGGAAACAGCTACCACCGTATCCTCGAAAGAGGCGTTCTTCAGCGCCGGCGGAGTGCCAGCCTGATTCTTGCCCAGCTCCGCCCCGGGGAAATTTCCCATGAGCGCCTGGTGAAGCCGCGTGCACAGTCCATTGGCAATAGGCGCCTGGTCGCTCTCCCCGGTGTTCGTAACGGCCAGAGTTACCGAACACCCATCTGTCCGTCTGGTATAAATCAGCGCAACGGTGCAGTTTTCCTTGGAGAGAACCTGATATAGATTGGTCAGCTTGTCCAGGCTTTTCTCACTGGAATCCACCACCCATTTTGTGACATCAAAATAGCGGATGCGGTTTTGGGAGCTAAATGCCTCCGTCTCCCAGAGAACCGGTAAATAGAGCTTGTCCAATTCAGGCAGATACGTCTGCGTAATTTCAATGGCGATGGATTGCAAGCACCGGGCTACCGTCTCGTTCTCTTTTTCCTTATTATCAGTCTGACCTTTCAGGTACTCCTGCCGCTGGTTTTCTATTTCTTCGACCTGCTTAGGGCTGAGTTGGGAAAGCGTCGCTATGCCGTCCGCGGCTATCGTTGCCCCTTTTATGGCGGTATCCTTTACCGTTTCTACTGTTTCTGCTGCTTTTTCTTTTATAGCTGAGAGTATGCTCATACTCTATGCCTCCTCAATATCACCCGCGCAGTACACGTGCCACAGCCACGATAATCGCCCCAGCAGCCACTACCGCCGCGATGATAGCAACGATCTTGGTTGTCCGCTTCCGCCGTTCCATCCGAGAAACCTCTTCTCCCATCTCCGCTAGATAAATAAAAAAGTCCCGGGAGCCAGCACCGGACGCTGCCTCAAGTCGCAAATCCTCCAGGTCAGCCCTAGTCCACGGGCGTGGCTTTTTGGCCACCTTCCCGGGCAGGAACGCTTGATCGCCAAATTCGCGCTCCATCTCATCCAATTCCGCCTTTGCCTGATCTGCTGTATATTCCCCATTCATAGCCTTGTGGATAAAGTTCAGCTTCGCCTGTGTACGGTCTCTCATTTTGCACTTCCTGCTTCTTGAAGCGTAAAATAGCTGTCGAGTTCTTCTTGGGCCTTCTCCAGTCGAGCATATGCCAAGTTCAACGCCTCGATTTCTTCTGTACATCTCTGAATTTTGTTTTTGAGTTCTGCAAGTTTTGGATTGAGCTCACTCATCCTTTGCTCCAGTCCTTCTTCAAATCGACGCACCCACTCATTTATTTCTTGCTGGATGCTGTCCAAATATCTTCCATTGAAAGCGGTACATGCGTCCATTACAGCCTGGCTCATCTCAGCAGCACACCTTTCCGGCTTAACGCTTGCCCAGTGGAAAAATAAGAACTCGCTTTTCGTCGATTCCTTACTCAGTGCAAAGTGGACTGTTTCAATTTTCGGTGGCCGAATTTCCAAAATGTAACGTCCTATAAATTCCTTTTCCTCCGCCGTAAGCGCGGCAGAACCTTTCACGATATTGATGCACGCATTCTTCAGTGAGTTAATTTCGTAGTCCCAAAAATTATCCGCAGACTTTTCAAGCATTCCAACGACACGGTCTATCGAAGCGCTGACTTCTCTACTTGCCCACATTCTGAATTGGTCGAGCGCGTTCAGCCCAAACTTGCCCTTATTTAGCTTTTTGTCTGATTCCCACTGCGTGGGTATCTTCTCCAAAAGTTCTCTTTTATCTCTCTGGACAAAGTCATGAATTATTGCCTTCTGTTTCGAAGGAAATATGTCGATGTTGTTCGCTCTCCAGGCATCACTTTTATCTCTGATTTTCTTTTTAAGGGTTTCCTTCTGTTTGTCAGATGCCGCTTCGCTCTCTCTTTTTAGTTCGGCCTCCCTCTCACGCTTTCTCTCCTGCGATTTTTTCAACTCCTCAATTGCTTCCGAAAGATAACCCTTTGCCTGCCAGCACTTGTTGTAGCCGGCAAATCTCCGCGCAAACCACTCTATTTCCCGCTCCACCGCCCAGAGGCCGCTATTGTGGAACAGCTTCTCCTGCTCACTTTCTCTATCGTTCGCCTGGTCCCCCTCCTGGCAGATATAATCCAACTGATCCTGGGGAAGCGAGTCAATCTGATAGAGTCTGGTACGCCCGTTCCTATAGGGCGCTCCACTGGCGTCGAATCGCTCCTTATTTTCCTCCAAGTCATCTGCGCTCTGGCTCCCCATGGCCGGATAGCTGCCTTTTTTGGCATAGAATCCCATAACCGCTGAAGTATAGCAGGTACGGTTTTCCGCCCCATTGCGAGCTGCCAGTTTTCCTGTTCCACAAGCCTGCCTTTTTAAAGTTCCAAAGAGCTCCTTATCCGCCTGCGTTACCACAATTAGGATATTGCTCTCATCAAGAGCCCCGCCAATTTCGTGGATTTCACGCCGCAAATTCCCAACGTCCTTCGCATCCGTTTGGGTGGGCGGCACCAGCAAAATCGGCAATCCATTAGTCTGCTCCTCCAACGATTCCTTCATCACTGTAAGATGCTCTTCGTGGTTTTCGGCATTAGTCCCCGGTGTGTCAAAAAGCAAAAATTTATATTCTTCCAACGGCAACGAAGAGTGGTAGAGAGGGGTGCGGAGTTCAATTTGTGGAGAGATATATGGCGCCTCTTTACTCTGCTCCGTCTCTGATTGCTCCATGGCATTGAAACTATTCAGTGCAGTCAATGCTTCACAGATGTATGCAGGTCCTAGCTCTATATTGCGGAGTCTTTGGTCCAGACAGTGTTTCAATTTCTTATCCGGCAATTGATTTAGGTCTTCCAAGAGGTATCCATCTGGCCGGAATTTCAAGGTCGCATCTTTGCCCAGGTATTTGAAATGGACCTCCGTGTCCAACCAATTACCTTCGGCCTTTGCAACGATTTTGAAGATATGTGCTGTGGTCGGATCAACAGAACTGGGCAGCAGTTCCTCCCCAATCAGCGCGTTGATAAAGGTAGATTTTCCGGCGCTATACACGCCTGATACATAGAGCACAACATCAGGTTCAACTGTCTCCAGAAACTGCTCAATGGGCTTCTTGACCTCGCTCTCTGTCAGTCCTTCAAACTCATCAGATAGCGTCTGAAAGATACCCTTGATTTTTGGTAGGATCTCTCCTGCATTAGGTAATTGCGCAGTCATTCCTTTGCAGATAATCTGTAAATCAATGTTTTCCGCCTGTACAACGGCCTTCAGATCATCCCAATCCTCTGCGACACCATGAAATAGCAGGTCCACTCCTTGACCATATGTACAATAATCCTCTACAATCCCCTGTACAATACTATGCGCATTGTTTTGCACGGTACCTTTTAAAGTTCCCTGTTGAAAAATCGCCGCCAGTTTTCCACCCGCAGACGGCATCTCCCATTCATCTCCCCCCTCCCTCTGATATTCGCATGTAATCTCCTTCCGATAGGGGTCGTATGTAATTCGAATCCGGTTATTTCCCGACATTTTTTTCCGCTCCTTCATATAGTCTGACTGATGCTCCCTGGCTCCTTATCCACATCTCAATTCCCTGCCCAAACACCTCAGCTTCCACGGTCCAGCCATTTGCATCCTGCGAGATGATCTCCGCCGTAGGCAGGCGGTCTAGAACCGCCTCAATGGATGGGCCGGTATATTTGAATTTAATTCGCTCTAACTTCCCGCCGTACATAAACTGCACCCTTTTGCGAAATTCACCCTCCTGGAAGCGATCCTTGTAAGGTACCTTAAAATGTTCATCCAACACCTTGAAATGCTGAATTCGATCAATCCGGTAGATGGTTGGGAACAGGTCGTCCGGGTTGTCAAAGGTCTTTTTGTCCTCCAGAAACGCAGTCAGGTAGAAATAATACTCTGAAAACATGATTCCCGCCGGCAGTACCCGGCGGCGTACCAGTTTTGGCTCCTTTAACCGCTCATACTCGATCTCCATCACCTGGTGGTTCTGTACCGCTTGGCCAATCTCCCACAGGCCTGGCAAGAGGTGCCGACCATGGTGAGGTTCCACATAGTGGTGCTTCTCGTTGGCCAGCAGTTCCGTCACTGCTCTTCTGCTCCGTTCCGGCACGCAGCAGGCTACCAGCTTATCCAGGATCGGGAGCATCTCGTCCCGCCGCATGGAGCGGCTTTCCAGCAGGATCTTGCACACTGCTAGGATCTCGCTGTTGGTCAGCATGGGTGCCGACGGGCGTTCCAGGCGGTAGCCTCCGGCCCGCTTGTCGTACACCACATCCTGCTGCAATCCCTGCTCCGCGAAAAAACAGCGCAGTGACTCCATGTCACGCTGAACACTGCGTTCCGTGACATGAAATTGCTGCGCCAGTTCTTTTTTGTGCAAAATATCTCCATTGACCAGCCGGGAATAGATTTTCAAGACACGGTCCGTTTTCAATGCCGTACCGTCCATAGATGCGCCTCCCACAGATAGTCATGCACTGCAAAACACATAAAACTATCTAAAAGTTATAATAATATATCTACTTGCTCATGTCAATTTTTGTCGCAATTCGCTACCATAGAATGGATGCTAGGGGGATTGCGCTTGAAAACGATTTATAAAGAACAATACCGTCAAATCGGTTTAAAGATTGCCTACTACCGGAAACTCCGGGGACTGACCCAAGAGGAGTTGGCGGAGCAGGTGGGGGTGACTCCCGCCTTCATCGGCCACCTAGAGGCCCCCAATATCTCCAAAGCGCTGTCCCTGGACACTCTATTCGACATTGCTTCTGCGCTGGAGGTGCCGCCCTATAAATTTTTGCGTTTTGAAGATCCATGATGATGCCAGTATAACATATCTAGTGGACAGCGGATGTCCTTCTTCGGATTTTTTCGACATTTTTTGCATTTTGTATAGACTGATGTGATAGAAACTCAGCCGCCGTAGTCTGTTGGACTGCGGCGGCTGTCTTTTTAGGAGCTGGCAAAAAGGCTCTAGAACTGCCTTCACGGCTTGGTTACTTCTCCCACCATGCCGGATATGATCGGCAGGCAGTCAGATCTTCTGCTCTCACATTCCGCATCAGCCGGAAGGCCCTGCGCCAGTGGTGAAGATTACTTCCGGGATAGCGTTGACGCAGGTGCTCCAGTGCCGTCTTTCTCGCCTTTGTTACGCCGTCTGAGGAAAGCACCTCCCGCAGGCCCAGTTCGTCGGCAGATAGCTGTTCATAGCCATAGACGCCGTAGGTATGGCCCAGCACAAAACAGTCCTTGGCACCCAGCGACCGGAACAGCGGCTCCAGTAGCTCCAGGCACACCTTTCGGTAGACGATCTGCTCCACGGACGTTCCTTGCTCATTCCCCAGTAGTTTCTCAAATGGATCGCCCTCCTCGTCTTCCCTCTGCAGATCAAATACAGAGAGGAAATGGGTATTGTATCCGATCAGTCTTGCGGCTGACACCTCGGAGATCTGTAACAGTGCCGCGATCTCATCGATGGTCTTTCCCTCTGTATGGTAGAGTCTCTGAGCCAGCCGTACATGCTCCATCTCGTCTTTGCTCAAAGCCATAACGCCCAGGTTCGTTTCCAGATAGCGGTACATCCGCCCCCGCAGGAAGGGATAGAGCCAGGTGGTCAACTTCCCGGCCTCCTCGTCATAGCTGCCGGCCTGTATCCGCTCCCACAGCTCCAGGTTCCCATCGGCACATAGATCCTCCATTAGCGACACCGCTGCAGCGTCTGTACACCCAAAGCGCCTGGCCGCATCCAGGGCGTTGGCCCGGATGAAGTTCTCCATCTGCCCGTAGAGCTGGTCAAAGGAACCTGTATCGCCGGCCTGAACTCGCCGGTATAGCTCCTCATTTGTCATGGCACATCGCCCCCCTCTCTTTCTATGATGAAGCTCAGTTCTTCTGTTTCGGCCTCCCCCTGGGGTTGCTCTTTCTCTGGACGCTGCACAGCGGGTACAGTTTCTCCTTGGACAAAGAGGTGTTGAATGCCTCGTAGCTTGTTCCAGTTTTTGTCCGCGCCGTGTGGTAAAGCTCTCGGGCTTTCTCTCGCAGTAGCTCCCGCTCCTCTGCCGTAATATTCCCTCGCGTCTTGTCCTTATCGATCCGCTGAAAGCAGCGATAGAGGGCCTGGGTCAGCGGGCTGTCCTCAGCCTCCTCCTTGACGCCTCTGATCCGGTAGCCCAGCTGGGCGCAAGTATACTTGGGATTGGTAGGGTTGGGCAGGTCACAGTATTTGGTGTGGTAGCCTTTTTGCAGCAGAAAATACCGTCCGCAGTTCTCACACCTGCGGATCAGGTGCCCAGCCTCCAGCGCCTTATAGAAATCCAGCTTCAGCATGGTCTGGAGCCGGTCTGCCGCGTAGTACTCGTAGACTTTGAATGTGCCGGAGCCAGGGGCCGTTTCCTGGGGGCGAAGATGAATCCGCACGTCATCTATGTAGGTGTAAAATCCAGTCCCTTCCACGGGATTGGCAACCCACTTATGGGCTCGCTCATGAAACAAAAACTCATGCAGTGAAGCCACATAGTTATTGGGTGTCAGCTTTTCCAGCGACGAGAGTCCCATACGAACGAACGCTTGAAGTGTCTGGCAGACCGACGCGATGTCTTCCAGGAGCCTTTTGTAGTTCATACAGTATTTTTTATAAGAGGCCCACTTCACATTCAGCGGCCCATAGTCAATCAACAGTGTCCTTGTTTTTTCTGGTGGTTTCGGTGGGATTGGCGTTCGGGGAACAATCGAAGTATAATGCTCATCGCCAAATTGATAGACGATGTAATCTTCCCCACCATAGTTCTCCGGGTGCTCCAGGTAGTCTTCGTATGCTTCGATTGCGGTCAGAATCTCTCTATCCCGTTCTCCGAGTTCCAGATCTTCTTCTGGAAAAAGAGAATACTGCTCCGTAAATGTCCTCGCCTCCGAAAGGATCTCCCCCTCCTCTTGGATCAGCCGTAAGATCCGGTGGCGGCACAGAGCGTCATGGAGCAGGATCATCTCCTCATTGGCATCAAACCAGTCCTGCATCCGATGATCTTCCTCATAGCGTTCCATGCTGTCCATTGCCCTATCCAGCATCTGCTGCAGATCATGGTACTCCTCCGGAGTGATGTTCAGGACCTCCGCCGTCAATTCTCCCAGAGGATACTCACGGTCGTTCAGTCCCAAGACCTTTTCTCCAATGTAGAAGGCGATAGAAGAAAACATAACGCCATCTCCTTTTCTGTCCGCAAACGATTTTAATTTGTCTGTTGTTTCTCTGAGTGTATCAAAAAAATCTCCACAATACAAGCAGAAGGTGAGGATTGATGGCCGGCGATCCTTGCCTTTACTTTTTGGGAAGGGAGATTTTCGGATGAAAAAATTGAATACTATCGATGCGGATAACCTGCTGGGCATACCCTACGAGCCGCTCTCATTCATCGTGGAGGAACTGCTGCCCCAGGGGCTCCACCTGCTGGCGGGGGCGCCGAAGATTGGCAAGTCCTGGCTGGCCCTGTGGCTATGTCTCTGTACCGCGCAGGGCAAACCGCTCTGGAACTTCTCCACAAAGCCGTGCGAAGTGCTCTACTTCTGTCTGGAGGACAGTTTCCAGCGCATCCAGAGCCGGCTCTTTGATCTCACCGAGGACGCGCCTCCGTCGCTGCACTTTGCCGTGATGGCGGAGCAGCTCCACAGCGGACTGGTAGACCAAATCGAGCAATTTTTGAGTGAGCATCCGGCCACTGGCCTGGTGGTCATCGACACCCTCCAGCGCATCCGCACGGCCGGTAATGAGATCACTCCCTACGCTAGCGACTACCGGGACATCGGCGTTCTCAAAGCGCTGGCGGACCGTCACCGCATTGCCATCCTGCTGATCCACCACCTGCGAAAACGGAATGACGACGATCCCATGAACATGATCTCCGGCACCACGGGTCTGAGCGGCGCCACAGACTCCAACTTCGTACTCCGCAAGAGCAAGCGGGGTGAGAACACCGCCACCCTCTACTGCACTGGCCGGGATATCGCCTACCGGGAACTGTCTCTGGAGTTCAACAACGAGAGCCATGTATGGAATCTGCTCTCGGACGACTGTGGGCAGGCGGAGCAGTCCAATGGCCGGATTGTTTTTCTCCTCTCTGCCTTGCTGCGGGAGCAGCCTGAGATCTGTGTCCCTGCCAAGATGCTGCTGGAAAAGATCGACCCTACCGGTGTCGAAGGGCTGACGCCCAGCAGCCTCTCCCATCAGATCCGGAAAAGCGTTGAAGTTCTAAGGAACAGTGGCATCATTGTATCGTTCCGCAGGAGCAATGGGGGCAGGCTCATCTGCCTCAAAAGTGTCGATGGTGTCGATGATCTTGCTGCCGAAAAGACCGTCACCATCGACCCTGTTGAATAATTTACTGACTGCGGTGTGCACGGCTCCGATAAGAGAAAAACCTCCCATTTGGGAGGGCAAGCATCGCGTCCGGCTATACGCCGGCCGCAGTTTCGGGGCCCTGCCCCGTCCCCCAGCCCCTGAAGGGGAGAAAGGAACATGAATGCCGAGAGAAAAGAAAACAGAGATCATCACCCTCCGGGTGACGCCTCGGACAAAGGCGGTCATCCAGGCGCGTGCGAAAATCGTAAACAAGACCGTCACGGACTACCTGTGCCTCTGCGGCCTGGGCAAGGAGATCGTGCAGGTGGAGGGTCTGGACAAAGTACTGTCCGAGCTGAAAGCTCAGGGACGGAACCTGAACCAGCTCACCACTCTGGCCAACATGGGTAAGGTCACCGTCGTGTACGGGGACAGGTTGGCGGAGAGCTACGGACAGGTCAGCGAGCAGCTCCTCCATCTGCTGCGGGAGGTAAACTGAGATGGCCACCTTCACCGCCATCAAAAACCGAGGTGGTGGTCGTAGCGCTCTTGCCGGAGTGCTGCGGTACACGCAGCAGGAGGAAAAGACACTATGGGAAGGTCAGCGGCTGGTGACCGGCTGGAACTGCACGGCCCAGTTTGCCCTCTCTGAAATGCAGCTCACCAAGGAGCGGTTTCGTAAAACAGACGGACGGCAGTACTACCACTTCGTCCAATCCTTCGCGTCAGCGGATGACCTGACGCCCCGTGAAGCTCTCGTCATCGGTCTGGAGCTGGCCCAGCAGGAATTCCCTGATTTTGAGGTGCTGGTGGCGACTCACATCGACACCGACATTCTGCATAGCCATCTAATCGTGAACAGTGTCAGCTTCTGGGACGGCCGCAAGCTCCACCAGAGTGCCGCGAACCTGCAGGCCCATCGGCAGG
>ENA-ORRT01000466-ORRT01000466.1-human-gut-metagenome-genome-assembly--contig:-NODE-466-length-26768-cov-54.5919_pt1 | contig 26768 bp, 20 predicted proteins | sample MGYA00242181_ERZ509146 | MGnify/ENA primary metagenome ERZ509146 (study PRJEB26280, sample SAMEA2338624) | human gut metagenome | biome: human gut; feature: human-associated habitat; material: faeces...
GGGCTGCTCCGCTGAACCAGTACACGTCACCATAATAGGTCGATGAAGAGCCGCTCAATGTGCCTACAGGCACCACATCCATATACCTGCCGTGTGCCACTCCGGCTGTCCACTGTCCGCTCGACCCCTTGCCGGGCACCATCCGCACCGTACCGTCAGGCATCCAGATACGCCATTTCCCCACGTTGCCGCTATCGTTAGGCACGTCCACGCCGTCCATCATGTCATACTTGTGGCCGTAGATGTCCTCATAACCCAGGCAGCAGATATTGTTCACCCGAGTCACCGACTCCTGCCCGTATTCGTCCCGGCTTCTGTACCAGGCATACTGATGCACCAGGTCTTCCACCATGGCATTGGTCACGTTCGGGTCAATGGCATGGGCGGCATCGTACCCGATGGTGTCCTCCATACCATGCTCCGCTGTTCCGCCGGTCGTGCGCATATGGCTATGATAACCCGCTCCGCACTCTTCCTGGCTGTTCCTGCGCCCGTATCTTGCAAAGAACAGGTTCGCGATGCGGCTGTGCATCAGCGCATCTATCTGCTGCATGCCCCGCTGCTGGCTGTAGAAGTGGAAGTCGGTCCAGCTCATGCCGCCCGCTGTCGATCCGCCGGTAATGCAGGAACGCAGCTTGCTGCCCACCTCCGAGCTGCCCACCACGGCACACAGATGTTCCTCATTGGCCACCCAATCCGGTTCCATGTCCTCTATCTTGCCGCTGTGGCTCAGCACCACGCAGTCAAACTCAGCCGTGTTCAGAATGGAGAAATGCAGGGCGGTCGCACGCTCCGGAACGTCTGCTATCAGATACATGCCGGCCTCAAACTTCAAGCCGATGGTCGGCACCACGATACTCTTCAGGATGTTTCCTGCATCATCCACAAACACACTGCCGATAAGCCCCGTTCCTGGAACGCTCGGGAAGCGCACGCGCTTGTAGCCGGCTACGTCCACCTTACATACCGAATAGGCCTTGTCCGTCGTATAGGATTCCTTCAGCGTGGGCTTTCCGCTCATGATCTTGCGTTCACCCAGCCAGCCGCCCTGCGTTTCCTTGATGGCATCCAGCGTAAGTACTGTCGCCTCCGGAACAGGGGGCATTTCGTCCTCCGGGTAGCTGCTGTAGCAGGCGTACTTCTTGTTGTTCAGATAATCGTTGATACCCTTGCTCCAGTAAAACGGCTCATACATCATCCAGTCTCCCTCGCTGCCGTCCAGCTTCGCCACCGTGCAGTCGTTCATATCCTCCGCATCGGCATAGAAGTTCGAGCTTTCGTCATGCAGCGGGAAATAGGTCATCTCCCCGTCCGGGTTGTTCACTTCCACCTGCTGCCCGGCCATCTCCACCTTCCGGCTCGTGGGCATCTTGGTCACCTTAGCCAATACGCGGTGGCGCTTGGACAGGATGGCTTTTATGTGTCCACTCATCACATATTGATTACCAAACTTATACCCTGTTTTATTGTCTAAATTCGAAACATTGGCATTGTCCGCCACACTGTCGTCAAACTCAATCATCGTATAGGGCGGCTGCTTGATGGTCAGTTCCGGATAACGGGCGGCATACTTCTCCAGTTCCTCGTCAACCAGATACTTCGTCAGGGTCAGCTTACCGCGCAGGCCCGAATGCCGGTCATCCACCGCACCCGTCTGCGTGTACGTTCCGTAATCGAAATACTTCTTCAGCAGGGTTCCGTCGTCTTCCCGGTCTATCTCCAGCACAAAGCGCTCCAGCTTGCCGCTGCCGTTCAGTTTGGCCTGGTGCAGGCGTTCCAGCATGGCAAACCCGTCGATGCCGGGGCAGTTCGTATAGCGGTAGCCGCGTACGTTGTTGATGCCATCCAGCACCAGGCCGCTGTCCTGCAGCTTGGTCAGATACTCCAGGAACAGTTCCTCAATCGTGTCCGGCAGGCATAACTGCACAACGGGCGCACCGGTGGCCAGTTTCACACGGGTCAGCCCCGTACCTCTCACGTCCAGTTTCTTCAGGCGTCCCTGCCAGCTCAAATCCAGGGTGGCCACGTTTCCGTTGTCCCCGTTCCGGCCCAGCAGGTTATTCCGCATATTCACTTCTTCCAGCAGCAGCATCCCGTTGGTCGAAGCCATGAACGAGCCGTTCCGGTAACCGCTGGCTTTCTCCACGCTCATGTCCAGTTTGACCAACGAGGTCAGCAGACCGAAGTTGAACCCGATGGCGAACGCATCCTCATGCCACACCAGCTCCTTGATTTTGGCTGCACCAATAATCTTCAGCGGGTCATTTTCGCCGAACGAACGGGTCAGCTGCAGGGAATGGAGCACGTCCGCATCCACCACACCGCTGTCGGCCTGTACGCCGTTACTGGTGGACAATTGCACACGGTACGGGATGGTCAGCCGGTACTGCATCGGTTTCAGCTTATAAGCCTTGTCCAGCGATGCCGTACTCTGGTAGAACTGGGCACCCAGCGTAGATACATAGCCGTACTCCACCTGCTTCAGGTCGTACCGGCGCTGGATGAAGTAGTTCCGGTGCGCTTTCAACGAACCCTTCAGACCGTAGATCTGCGGATAGGTCTGTTTCGCGCCGTCCGCACCCACCGGCATTTCGTTCAGGAACGGGTAGATGTATTTGAAGATGCCGGACTTGTTATAGAGGCGTGAGCACCACTTCTTCATCTGTTCGGTATCGAAATGGTCTATGGCTTTCTGGATACTGAAGGCGCTCATGAAGCTGGTACCGCCGTTCACGCCCTTTGTCATCACTTCCTCCAGCAGATAGCCCATGTTGCCCAGTATCAGGTTCCACAGCCAGCTGTTGTGTCCCTGCATCACGTAGGCACCGTCGCGCTTCGTCTGCCGGTTGTCGTCATACTTCCCGGTCAGGAACGACTTGTTGTCCGAGCCCAACTGGCAGTCCCCGTCGTAATAGGTTATCCACCACATCACACCGTCCCACGTCCGCACCAGCATGTTTTTTGCCAGCTGGTCCACGCCAAGGTTGAACTGCACATACAGGTAGTAGACAGCCAGGTTGGGCAGGTTGAAATACTTCCCCGCTTCCTTCCTGAAGGTCGGGCTTGCCCATTTCGCGGTCGGGAACCTGTTGCCGTCATCCTCATAGTCCACCCCGTCAAACGTGTGCGACTCCCTGTTATAGGTCAGATTCTTGCCGGCAGGCGTTTCCTTCACGCATCTGTACAGGAAGCCCATCATGCGGTCCAGGGCCTTGTACATCTTGTCATATTTATCACCGGTGCCCAAGTGTTCCTTGATGTTCGGTTCTTCTTCGGCATCGCCACCGCCGTCGTTCCAGAACACGTCTTTCGGGTGGTTGAACTCGAAACCGCCGTCAAAGTTGAAATCCATGAAGTCCGTATGGTCGGGCTCCGTGGACGGCAGCCAGCGGAACAGGCACAGGTCATTCGAGTTGTTCAGCGTCTCGATGCAGATAGGCAGGTATTCCTTCGGCCGGTCGCCGTTTGCCTGCAGGTAGTTCAGGGTGTCGCCGGTTCCCCACTGCTCGCCGCCGATAGTCTTGTCCTGGCCGAATATCGGGTAGCTGTCGCTCTTCTCGTTGTTCATGTTGTATTGGCCGTAATAGGTCAGGTCCTCGTCCACGCTCCTGGCCACAAACAGGTCACAGGGCAAGCCGTCAATGGCCGAGCGTATATCCTGCCCGCACGTATCGCTATGGTCGGCTGCATATTGCTGGGCCGGGGTCAGGATACCCATCTCCTTCATGCCGTCGTTGATGAACTTCGCACCACCGGTATTGGTGGTCATGGAGGAGTCGGAAAAGTCACACTTCGCACAGGCAAGTTTCGCGCCCACCGAGTTGCCCCGCAGCCGGAACAGGTTCTTCTTGCCCTCCGTTGCTGTCGGGTTGCTCTGCTGCCCGTTGCCGTCTATCTCGCCGTAGCTCATCCGTGCCGTATATCCGCTGGCTGTCTTCTGGAAGTAGAAGCGCAGGTTCTTGCGGGCATAGTTCACCGAACTGGTACCCTGGATGCGCAGATAAATGTCACGGGCTATCCAGTCCAGCGCCCGGTTCTCACCGTTATAGAATCTCACTTCCCGGCACAGCTTGTTGGCCTTCTTGTTGTTCAGCTGGGCCAGCGCATCCATCACGTTCAGCGTGTCGCTCTCGCTCGGCACCTCACTGCCCACGCTGCCCGTGCCTATCAGTACCAGGATCGAGTTCCGGCGTTTCTTCATCAGTCCCATCAGCTTCTCCATGCTCACCGTGTCCCCCTCGCTGAGCACGCGGTTGTCCTCATCCAGCGAACGCACGCCCGGTTCCCCATCGGCATCCTCCAGGTGGTTGCGGTCCACGATGTAGTTGTTCAGCACCTCGTCCGAGGTCAGCGCCTTGTTATAGATGCGCACGCTCTTCACGTTCAGGTCCGCACCCGTTGACTTGAACTCCAGCTGGCTCCGGATGTTGAAGTTCACCTTGTCCAGCCATTTGGAAGCTGCCGATTCTTCACCGTTCACATAAAAGCCGATCAGCGTGCGCTGTTCGTTCGTCTGCACGTTCGGGTAGAACACGTAGGTAATGCGGATGTTCGTACCAGGCTGGAATTTCGTACCCACCGAGTCCTCATAGCGCAGCACCTGCCCGGCATCCATCGCCTCGGTCACCACACCGGTAAGGAACTTGGCCTCTTCCGGGGTCACAATCAGCCCGTACCGGTTGCCGTTGTCCAGCTGTCCCAGGCAGGTAATCAGTTCCGCGTTCGTGTCCGTCACGTTCGCCGTGCTGTATTCTATCTCCAGCGTCATGCCCACGTCACGGATGGCAAATCCCTCGGGTTTGTCCGCCTCGTTGAAGGGACGATAACCGCCGTCGGCGGTCAGGGTCATGCCTGCACCGCCGGCCAGCAGCAGGCGGTCCTTGTGCCAGCCGCTTCCTGCACCGTATTCGTTCACGCTCCACAGCACGTCCCGGAACTCCATGCGCTTGTCACCGCTCACCCAGCTGGCCGGGTTGTTTTCCGTGTTGCTGCGCCCGAAGGCATCAAACGTACACACCGCATCCGGTGCCAGCGTGGCTTCAATGTCGGGGTGCGATGTCGTGTTCACCTTCACCTCAAGCACGGCATCACCGCACGACACACGGTAGTCCAGCGGTTCCACGTTCACATTCGTCCGCCCGTAGCTGCCGGTCTCGCCGCGCTGCAGCAAGTCTTCCTTCACCACACTGCCCTGATTGGTCACTTTCACGCGGGCCGTGTACGCATCGCGGTCATAACCGGCATACGAAAAACTCCATGCCGTGAACTGCTCTGCCTCCAGCACCGGGCGTTTCCAGTCGCGCTGGAATCCCGCAGCCCGGTGGCTGAACATCATGCCCGCATAGGCCGTCACACCGCCGCCTGCCTTCAGCAGCGTAATGTAATGCACCCGGCTCACCACACCGGAGTTCTCATGCTGTGCGTAGGCTTCCACCACGTTCGTACCTTCCTGCATCTGCGTCAGCGGGATAGTCACGTTCTTCTGCTGCACCCCGCTGCCGGCCGAAAGACCGAGGGTAAAAGCCTGGCCGCCGTTCACACGGTAGTAGATGTTCTTCTCGCCGCTCGTACCCTTGGCCGTAAAAGGGATGTTCACGTCGTTCCGGTATCCGCCGTCGGCCAGCCCGTTGCCCACCGAGTAGGTCGTCTCCAGCGTCATGGCCACCATGGTCACCTTGGCCGTGGCTGTCTTCATCAGCGTGCCGCCCTGGTAGGATGCCACCGCCTCCACCTGCACGGTATAGGCGGTGGCATCCTTCAGGTAGGGCGATGCGTCAAAGGTGTAGCTCTGTCCGGCTGTAACGCCCACAAATTCCGCATCCCGGAACTCACTGATCACGGTCGAACCGCGCTTCACAATCACGCGGGCTTTCAGGTCGCTGTAGCCGTCCACCGTACCGCCGCCGGCAGTACCCACGCCCACGGAGTATTTCACCACAAAGCCGCTTCCCAGTGCCAGGTACTGCTGGGAGGGAAGTCCCGCCCCGCCGCTGTCCGTCAGGTCAATGTTCACCACCACCTTGTCGTCGTCGGTGTATTTTGAAAAGCGTACTTCCTTCGAGCTCTCGCCACCCTGGTTATCCTTCTGCTTCACGGTCATCACGTACTGGGTGCCGTCCTCGCTGTCCTGCACATCCACGTCCGTCACCGTACCCACCATTGCATCAAACACCGTTCCGGATGTAGGGGGTTTCGTCTCGCCGCCCACCAGTTCCTCGGTAGGGGTACGGTTTGACAGTTCCTTCTTCAGAAACGCTTCGACATCGTCCCCGGCATAGGCATGATAGGTGCCGTCCGGCTGTTTCTGGTTCCACGGTGTTTCAAGATTCATCGGATGTTCAGTCGCGTTGATGATTCCGCTTATTTTCCTTTTTGCCATAATACTGTCCTTTTATAATAATCATTCATTTATCAGTTTTACTGCTACCGTTCCATGCGTCCGACCCGTTCCACGGCTCGTCGCCTTTCCAGTATCCAAGTCCGAAACAGCTGCTGATTGCGGACCATACCAGCCTTGCCCCGGCATAGACAGCCGACAGGGCACGTTTTCCCACATACGCAGCCGTTATTTCCTTACCGCCTATGGTTATCATCGTCACTCCTCCTCATAAATCAGATACAGCGTATTCGCATCCTTGTCCTGCAGTGCCTCATAGGCTTCCCCGCTCATCACCTCATGCCGGTAGGCCAGAAGTTTCAGAGCGCCTCCCGTGCCGGTATATATCGCATCGCCCAGCAGGTAAAGCTTGTCCGGCAGGATGGCTGTCCGGTCCGCATTCATGAACATGCCGGCAGGGGGTACTCCCGCCACGTCCCAGTCCCCGTACAGGGTGGAGTCCATGTGGTAGGCAAATTTCCCGGCACCGGCCACATACACCACGCTGCCGCCCGGCTTGGTACACTTGTCAGGTAAAACGTTCCCGGTTTCCATCCATGAGGAAAAGCGTGCAGTAGCCCCGCCGACGGCTGCTGCCGTAGTCTGTTCCACCTTGGCTGCGGCATTTTCTGCCTTGGCTGCCGCTTCGTTGGCCTTGGTTGCGGCTTCCGTGGCGGCCTGGGTCTTTTCCTCCAGTCCGGCTACGGCTCCTTCCGCTTTCTTGGCGGCGGCCTCGGCACGGGCGGCGGCATCGCTCGCAGGTTTCCCTATCAGTTCCAGGGGGACGTTCACCATCTTTCCGTCCTTCTCGCCGGGCAGTGATTTCACACCGCTCAGCGAGGTGACGGTTTCCAGATCCTCCACACCGGTAGAGGACTGAAGCACACGGTCCAGCACTTCCTGAACCAGTTCTTCTTGCGTCATTTCTGCCATAAATCTATTCATCTATCAATTTTACGATCTGTGAATAACATCCTGGGGTTAGCCCGATTACAGACTCTTTTATAAGTATAGCATCCTCAGCACTGATGGATAAATCCCCGTTTGCCTGTATGAGACGCATGCACAATTCATACGAATGGATTTTACGGCTGCTATCCTTATTAGAATCACCGGATGATCGAGCACCTTCCCCATTAAAAAGGCATTGGGCTATAATATCTGTCATCAGCTGGACTTTTCCACCGACTATGAGGTCATTCCCTCTATAATCCTTAAACGTCTTGTTAAAATTCACCTTCATAACTATTCATTTTTATGACACGTTAATGATAATTCCATTCTGTACTTCTACTGTTTTACCCTTGAATCGCCCAGACCAACCATTTTGAGGAAGCATTTTATCAGCTTGTACCACACCACCACTCACCAGAATATTCCCGGAATGCACCAACACATCGCCATCGAAATATCCTGCTGAAAATGTAAATTTGTCAGGATAAGTAGGCTTCTCACGACAACTTCCATAAATACCTGCTCCACCAAATGGAGCAATACCCATGATTGCATTACTAAAATTGTTTGCCTTAGCATAGATGCAGGTATCTCCGGTCCAATAGCCGTCATATCCCAATCGAATTTCAGCATCTCTATTACTCCAAAGCATGCAATTCCTTTCAACTGTAAATGTTCCTACCTTTCCTCCGTCCTCAACAAATATTTTTCCATATACAGATGCATTCCGGCATTCCATGCTCCCGTCCTCCAGTATCCTGAAGTTTCCGTTGGCTGTCACCAGTCCCTCCAGCTGTATATGGTCGGCTGTCAGCTTGATTTTGCTCACTGGGTTGCCATGTTCGTCCGTATCTTCCACACTGACCCCAATAAGGGCCACCTTGCCGCTGGCATCCTGGGCATACAGCCCCGCACCCTCCGGCTTGATCACCAGCCCGGTTTCTTTCAATGCAGCCCCGTCCTTGTCAAAAACCGCCGCTGAAATCTTTACCAGCCGGTCGCTCTGTTCGAACAGTGTACGGTACTTATAGGCCAGTGCGTCCGCCTTGTTGGTAGAGAATACCAGCAGCGAAATGTAAATCACGCCCGTAAACGACAGCTTGAAGTCTCCCGTACCGTTCCAAAGGCCGTCCAGCGTGAACATCTTCTCGCCGCCAACGGGCAGGTCTTCTTCATGGCCGAACAGGTTGAAGTTTTCAAACCCGGTCTTGTCAGCACCCACAAATTCGATTTTCAACCGTCCGGCCTTGATGACCCGGTAGCTGAAGGACAGATACACCACGCCGGGCACCCGTTCGCCCTGGCTGTTCGTCTGCCGGTACTCCGGTACCAGCCGGAAGTCCTCCAGTTTCTGCATGATATAGCTGTTCCGGATATAGGCATAAGGCACCTTGCCGTCGGTCCGTATCTCGGCATGCCCGTCCGGCTTCGTACCGTAAGGACCGCCGTTCGCCCAGATCCAGCGTCCGCCCAGGGTGAACAGCGTGGCCTTGCTGCCCGTCTTCCATTTGTCCATGCCGTCGGCAAAACTGCTGTTGTCCAGATAGCTCTGTTCTTCGCGTATTTCTTTGCGCAAGCTTTCCACGGCTGAATGGATTTTCCCCTCGGTTATCTCAAACCGCGTCAGGATGTCCTCGCCCGTCATCAACACGAACGTACCCTTCAGCCACACGTTGTCGGCATACAGGCCGTTTCCTTTCGGCTGTTTGTCTGCCGGGAAAGCGCTGCTCCTGATGCCGTCCAGCTTACCCAGCCGGCAGCGAAGGCAGCCGTTGAAGTTCTTGGCCTTCACACCGTCCAGAATGTCGATACGGGGCTGTCCGTCCTCCGTGGCCGCAATGGATATAAGGTTCTGCCGGAGCGGGTTTTCCGTGTTGCCCATCAGCACGCACTCATCGCCTGCCTCCGGCTTCACCCCGCCAAACTCGCTTACCGGGACCAGCACACCGCCGGCTATCACCGAGGCCACCTCCACCCAGTATGCTTTTAGTTTCTTACCACCCGTAACCGCACAGCGCATCAGGTCATGGGCCACAAAGCCCGATTCCTGCTCAAACACGATGCGGTAGTTGTCGCCCTGCTTCACCACGTCCTTGATCTTGCCGTTGGCAGCGGACACCACCAGCTGGCCGCACACGCTGCGCACCTTCTCGATCAGCAGTTCCAGCGCCACCAGGCTTTGCCGGGCAGTCACTTTGTCCACCGTCAGGTTCGTCAGTCCGGTCAGCTGGTCAATCCACAGCTGCCAGCCCTCACCGGTCAGCCCGTCCACAAACTCCGTGCTGCGCAGCAGTTCGCGGATCACGGCAGTCAGGTATTCGGCATTGCCCTCACCGTCCACGATGCCGCAGGGCTTGCCGCCGGCAGCCTCGCCAAAGCTCACACCCTTCAGGAAGCGGATGGACTCTTTGGCTGTGTCCGGCCGGTTCTTGCTCAGGAACTCTTTCTGGCTGCGCCGGGCGGAAAACAGGTTGTTGTCCGTGGGCAGCGTCTTGTCCCAGCTTCGTATGATGTCCGGAAGGGCAGCGCCTTCCGTCTTTGATTTCGTATAGCTTTTCAGCGCACCGATGCTGTCCGTCACCTTGTCGAACTTGCCCACCTGCAGCGCATCGCTTATCTCGATGTCCATCTGCCCGGGTTCGTTCACCTTGCGGCTGATTTTGGTGATACGGCTCTGACGGTAGCCTTTTTCCGGGAAATACTTCCGGCTCTCCAGCTTCACCCTCCGGCCCACAAACAGGTCGATGCCGTGCTCCTCGATGTATACCGGGTCTGTCGGGGCTTTGTAGGCGGCAATGTCCAGCCAGTACTCCTTGTTGTACTCGTCCACCGCAACCGCAAACTCCTCTTCGGCCAGCCGGTAATACTCATCCGGCATCCGGATGTTCCACAGGATATAGGTGTCGCCTGCTCGGGGCACCAGCTTGCCGCCCGGCAGCTGGGTGTCGTCATCATAGGGCCAGATGGTAATCAGTTCAAATTCCCTTGCCGCACTGTCGTAGTTCACCTTAAAGTAGTGGTCATCGCTTTCTCCCAGCCCGGCCAGGTCGCCCGTCTGGAACGACACACGTTTGGTTTCTTCGGCCAGCTCGTACAGGTTGGGGTCAAAGTCCAGTTCCCCGTCCCGGAAATAATAGACGGTGAATTTGTTTCCTTCCTCGTCTGCCACCTCCTCGCTGCGAACCGAGCTCACCGTACCCACCCGGTGGGGGTAGATACCGCTGAAGGCTTCCTGCTCGTAATGGTCATAGATGCCGTATTCCTCCACGCCCTGCTCGATGTACTTCCTGCCGCCGGGAAGCATCAGACGCGGGCTGCCGTATTTCTCCGCATCGATGTTGCGGGTCGAGCCTACCGGGAACAGGCGCGTATAGAATTTGGCCGTGTTGCTCGTATCTCTTTCCAGGGAGGTCAGCCCCTTGCCATAGCCAAGGGTGATTTCTTCCCCGTGTTCGCAGCGGCACACGTTCACAGTCTGCCCCTCAACCCACCATTCCACCTTGCCGCCTGCCTTTTCCGCGATGGCTTTCAGCGCTTCGTCGCAGTACATCCCCTCGTAGTCTATCGTGATCAGCTCCGTACCTTCCACCGTACCCGTCTTCCAGTCGGTCGTGTGGCCCATGCCGTTATTGATAGCCTTCACCACCATCGCCACATGCTCGCGGGGCGTGGCCGTCAGGGCAAACAGGGGGTTCGTGTCCCCGTCCGTCGTCTCCAGCACCAGGAACCGCTTGATCAGGCTCTCCACACCGTACAGCTTCAGGTCATAGTCCCACTCGCCCTCGTTCACCTGCTTCGGCGTGTAGCGCTCCGTCAGCCAGTACCGTTCGCCCAGATAGTCCGTGTAGTCGTTCACGTCCAGGGGCAGAAAATCATAGTAGCTGAACGACAGGGAAAGTACATTGTCTCCCTGTACCTCCTTGCTTTGCGTCGAGCTGTCGTTCACGGCCACATCCGCACGCTTGGTCCCGGCTTTGTCATATATCGTTAGAAGCATATTCTAATAGCGTTTGAATTGTCGTGCAAGCGAGTGTCAAAGAGCTTGCTCGATTTGACCGAGCGCAGCCGACAATCAGCTTGCTGAATGGTTATATAATCGGTTTCGGTTCCCGGAACTTTACCCGGAACTTTCCGGCATGCACGCCTTCCGTCCACAGATAGGTCAGCGGGGTGAACTTCGTACAGTCGGCATACTTCACCCGCAGCTGCAGGTCCAGCTGGGGGAAACGGATTTCCAGCCAGCCGTCCTTCCCTTGCTTCAGGAAATTCACAAAGGCAAAGTACTGCTTCATCCAGCCTGCCTGGGTCTTGTTGTACAGCGCAAAGTGCAACGTCACGTCACGTGCCTCATTCCGTGGGGTCAGCACGGGGCTGTATTTCTCCCCGTGCTCCTCCCGTATGTCCACAGCCGTATCCTTCTTGGCCTTGCTCGGGGTCAGGATGGCCGTCAGGTTCTCCATGCCGCCGCGCCGGTCTTCCACCAGGAACACGCCGTATTCCGTCCAGATGTCCGTGCCGTTCACCAGCACCAGTCCGCTCAGTATATTGCCCATATCACTTCACTTTTAGTCCGTCACGTATCATTTTCTTTATCACTTCCTTCAGTTCGCCCAGATGCCCGGCGCTCACACCGGTGTTCTCGGCTATCCGGGCCAGATGCCCTTCGGCCGTGTCCATCTTCTCCACCACGCTTTCCAGCCGGTCATCCATGCTGCTCCAGTGCTGCAGCCCGCTGGTGAACATGCCCTCCAGCTTCGTGCCCTGGTCCTGCGTCATGGCCGTAAAGCCGCCCGCTTTCGCACTCTGGCTGGTACCGCCGGCTTCGGTCTTGTCGTAGCCCGTAGCGGCAGCCAGGTTGTCACGCAGGGCAAGGGCTTCGTCCACATACTGCATGTACTCTTCAGTCAGCGCGTTCCGTTCCGCCTCGGTCAGTTCGTTGTCCTCCATGGCCTTGCCGAACTTCTCCCACCAGCCTTTCAGTTTTTCGCTGTACATCTCACCGATCTTGTTGCTCAGCATCGCCCGCATGAAGTACTCGGATATATCCTCCGCCGCATCCTTCGCGCCATACTTCATGTTCATCAGATTATCGATGAAGCTGCTATACATTCCGTCAAACGAAATGCCCGTCAGCCCTTCATACAGCTGGTCGGTCAGTTCCTCCAGCTTGCCGGCCTGCGCTATGTAGTCATCCAGTTTCTCGGTCAGTCGCCCGCCGTAACCGCCCTTGCCGGTGTTTTGTATCTGCGTCCACATGTCCACATTCGAACGCAGCGCCTTCATCTCCTCCGGACTCAGGCTCCACAGGTTCCCGTCCCACTGGCGGCCAATCTGTCCGCTCAGTTTGTCTATCTGTGCCTGGCTGAAACCGCCCCAGTAGTAGTTCCAGCTGTGGTGACTGCCGTGGTATCCGGCTTGTGCCATCGCCATCTGCAGGTAGTTCGAATTCGTTTCCTGCTGCATCTTGTACGCATCGCGGTAAGCCGCCACACTCTTTGTACCACGGCTCTGCTTGATGGTGTCGGTCAGGTCCTCAATCGAGGTCTGCAGCATCTCGTTCCGGTTGGTCAGACGCTCCATGGTGGCTTGCACCTCCTTGGCATTGCTGCCGCTCCAGTTGATGATACCGCCCAGGCTGAACACCTGTTTCACCACACCGCCCAATGCCTTGATACCACCGGTCAGAATGCTCATCGGCCGCGTCAAGTCTATGCTCTCCAGCCCGTCCAGCGTCTGCCCCATACCATCCAGCCATTCGCCCATCCATTCGGGGGGATCGATGCCGAACTGCTCCACCAGCCCAAGCAGGTCTTCCGCAGCACCCACATATTCCTTCACCTGGCCCACACTGTTATGCAGGGAGTCCGTAGCTTCAGCCAAAGCCTTCTGCTTTGCGTTCCGCGCTGCATCCAGCGTAGCCTTGGCGTTCTGTTGTTCGGTTTCCGTTCCTTCCCTGACAGCCTTGTTGTAGGCTTCCTGGGCTTCCTTGACTGACAAGGTCGTGGATTGCACCTGGGATATGGATGTTTTCAACGCTGTAAAAGGATTGCGTTCGTTCAGTTTCTTGTCGATGGAATCTATCGCACGTACCAGATCTTTCAGACTGTCCGGCTTCAGATCCTTTTGTGTATCGATATATTCCTTCAGACGGGTACGGAGTGACTGCAGGCTTTCAGTGGATACCTTGTCAAGGTCTCCGAAGACGGATTCCCAGTCCAACCCTTCCTTCAGTTCCTCCATGTCCAGATCTGCCATCTTTTTCTTCAACTCCTCCTGAAGTGTTTTTTGTTCGCCTTCTGTCGCGGCTTCTGCAATGCGTTTTTCATACTCCTGCGTGATGGCCAGTTTCTTTTCCTCGTAGTTGCCATATTCCGACAGGTAATCTCGCATGGCTTCGGCTTCTTTTTCCTTTTCTTCCTCAAAGGTGGCAGCAAGAGCTGCACTCCGGTTCTTGTCGTTGGAATCCCGGGCAGCAGCAAGGGCATCTTTCTGGTCTGGGGTCAAACCGCCTCCCCCGGTGGAAAGACCGGCTTCCTTGTTTTCCCGCTTCCAAGAAGCTTCCTGTCGGTTAATTTCTTCTTTTCGCGCGTTATAGTCATATTCGATTTGTGCCAGTTTCTTATCGGTGCCGTCTTGCATGCGGTCTATCTCTTCCTTCCGGTTCTCGGCCTGCAGGGCGGCAAGATCCTGCGCCAGCCTGCGCTCTGTGGCAAGCCGTTGCTTGGCTTCCGCTTCCGGATTCTTCCCGGACTGATTGGGGTCGATATGCCCGCCGATGCCTGACTTCTGTTCCAGTTTCAAGCGCTCCTTGGTTAAATTCTCCGCTGCTAATATGTATCCGTTATACTCTGTTTTAAGCCGGTCTATTTCTTCCTTTTTTTTCCAGCGTCCGTTATTATTCTGTTTATAGGATTGATCCGAAGAAAAGAAACGGTCAACCTTTCCTCCATATCCCCACCAAGTATCAAATTCACTCTCGTCCTTAGCCTCTGCCTCGGCTATTTTCTCATCAACCTCTGACGCTTTTTTTACTAAATTCTGTACTTTCGCTTGGAGGAAGAGGGACTGTACATAATCATCACTCTTTTGTATGATGGTATCATACCATTCGGAAAGTGTTTTATAATACCCGAAAGATTCCCCGTACTTGCGGTTCAGTTCTTCTACCTTCGCCTTTTCCTGTTCCTTGCTGCCGGTGAAGTTCTTTATTTCATCGATGACCGATTTCAGTTCGAAGCGGGTACGCACCATCTGGGCACGGCCGTCCTTCTCTATCTCGGTCATTTCCTTGAGTGATATGTTGAATTCATCCACGCCTTTTTTGGCACTGAACAGGTTTTTCGTCCAATCCCAGATTTCATCACCGTACATTACCAGCAGCATGATGCCGGTGGTCATGGCCGTCTGCCAGGAAAAGAGCGAGGACAGGACCTGTTTCCATACCGGTGTGCCTTTCTTGCCTGACTTCTGCAGCTCATCATATTCCTTACGGGCACGGGCCAGTTCGTCCGTAAAAATCGGCAGGTTGTTGGATATGGCCAGAAAGAACATCTGCGGTCCCATGGCCAAAGAAGGCATTTCACGGGCCATCTGCTGGATGCTGTTATGAAGCCCGTTGAACTGGCGCTGTGCATTGGGCACGTCTGCAGGGGTGACCTGCACGGATTCCGATTCCTCCTGCAGCAGTTTCAGTTTGCCGCGCAATTCCTCAAGCTGCTTCTCCAGTGCATGGATCTGCGCGATATTGGCACTCTGGTCCAGATTGGGGGCAGCCGTCTCCCCGGCAAGGCGCAGCCTTTCCAGTTCAGCCTCCAGCAGTCTGACGGTATTACGCAGTTCCAGCGCCTCACGTTCGGCCTTGTTCATGCCGGGCGTGAGTTTGTCCTTCATCAAAAATTCAACTTCTACAGGTTTGCTCATTCCAGTTTGCTTTGAAAAAATCCTACTATATCGTTCGCTTCATCCTCGGCGCTGCGCTCCGGGCTGGGAACACCGTTTCCGCCGCCTTGTTTTTTCCGCACATACCGCGGCGCGTCGCTCAGCATCAGTATCAGCGTCTGCCAGTTCACACCGTCCAGAATGTAGTCCACACTCCAGCCCGTCGCACTCGCTATCTGCCACACGAAACCGAAAGGGCTATGGGAACCCTCATACCGGGTTCTTAACTCCCCATCCTTGCCTGGCTCAGTCTCGGAGTCATCGGGTTCGCCCGCGCCACCGAGCTGATAATACGCATAAAATCCTTCGTGCCCATCAGCCGCTCAAACGTTCGGAACAGCGCCATCAGATACTTCCACTCCACAAAGTTCCGAAGCACCCATGCCGTCACACCGATACCCACATGTCGCGACACATAGCCACGGCACACCGTATAGGCCAGCAGACGGCTCACAGCCTTGCCATGTTCCGCTACAAAGCTTAGTTCCTCGGTCTTGTCCTTCGGCTGCCACCCGGGTTCTACACCCATCTTCAGGTATTCCCTCGCCAGCAGGATCTGCCCGCGCAGTCGCGGGCGCTTCATCGTCACACGCACCTCCAGCGGGCGTTTCAGCCATGGGAGCTTCCACCTTTTAAGAGGAACGGACACGCCGCTGTCCAGCAGCGCATCCGCACACTCCATTTCTATCAGTTGTTCCAGCCGGTCAGCCATACACTATCCCTCCTTGCTTGTGGTCTCCTTGCTTGTGGCCTCCTCACTTTGAACCGAGGCAGCCGCCGCTGCTCCCGCTGCAGGCAGCTTGTGCTCTCCCCACTCTTCGGGCAGGGTTTCCGAGTCAAACACGCCGTAGGGCTGCGAACCGTCCTCCGGCATAGCCACCTCCAACGTACATTCTATCTTGGCCGTTTCCGTAAGCGTCAGCTTACCGCCCAGGTTGCTCAGCAGCGTGCCGTTCGGTATCAGGATGCTCCGTCCGCTCACCAGTGCCAGTTCGAAAGGACCTTGCATCAGCAGGGCGGCTTGTGGGGCGGTCCAGCCTATTGGGTTCTTCTTCTGGCTGTCTTCTTTCGCATAGTGCAGCGTGCCGCCCAGCAGGGCATGCAGGTTCTTGTAGTCCGTCTGGATTACGTTGAATGTGGGGGCGATGCTGCCGTTGCTCTGCGGAATGATCAGCACGGGGGCACCCGGTGCCTGTTCCGCCTCAATCTTTGCAGCTTCGGGCTTCTGGCCGTTCAGGTCAAACGAGCCTTTTTCAATATAGCCTATCACGAAGTCATTGTATTTCACGGCTCCCAGGCCGTACATAAAATTCTTGTTCATCTTCTTTTCAATTTCATGGTTAATAACACACCGGCCAAGATGCCGGCCAATACACCTGTCATAAACGTCCGCATCCGGTTCGGAGGGCGTTTTTCTACCGTTTGAACGTCATTTGAAATTTCACTCTTGGTTTCGCTACGGATGCGCGCCAGCTCTTCTTCATACCACAGCACCAACTGTTGCAGGCTGTCACACGAGGCTTCGGCCACGATGTTCCCGCTGTCGTCGCTGCCTACGGTCAGATTCGCCTGTCCGCTCTTGCCTCGGTACACGGCACCTTCAGGAAGCTTACGGAGGCTGTCCGCAGGTATAGACAGCTTCACCGAACTCGCCGGTACCCCCGCCATCACCAGTCCCGCCCGTCGGCTTCCGCTCGCGCTGTCGGCGCTTGCCGTTTCCGTCTGTGTCTTCTCCGCCGTCATGCTCTTCCTGCTGCTTGCGCAGCCCGCCAAGCACAGGACAGTCATCATGATGACGGCAACTGTTGGCAGTGTCAATGGCCTTGCGCAGTCGCGCCATTTCGCGCTTGTTGGCCTGCAGGTCTTTTCTTGTTGCATTCAGTTCTTCTTTTAAGGGTACCACAATGTTGCTTACCAAAACGCGGGTGGCATGTTCCGCGTTGTCCACACGCACACCCTCCGCGTCGGCTTCGGCCTTCATCGCTTCCGCTTTCGCTTTTCTCACCGTGGCACGCAATGACCCGATGGCTGCTGCAGTGCCCACAAGGCCGCCGCTAAGAATGATGTTCATAATCTCACTAAAGTCCATACCACCCGTTTTTTAGTCAGTCAACCTTTTATGCTGCTTCCTCGCGTTTCTTGCGGAATAACCCGATAACCCACTGCACCAGTCCCGTGTCAGCCACGCCGTTGGCCACAAGCGAGGCACCAAAGCCATACAGCAAGGCAATGTCCCAGCTCACATCACTCACAAACCCCGCATCAAGCCACCACAGCAACATCACGCATACCAGGCCCACACACCAGCTTACCAGCTGCGTCACCCAGCCTTTCATATTAGGGAACAAGCCCTTCAAACCTTCGGTAAGCACCACCACACCGGCTGCAAAACCGGCAAAGGTGCCAATCATTGCGTCATAGTCCGTTGCCGGAACATCGGTCCCTTGGGCCATCACAGCCGATACCACACCGAGCATCAGCATCATAAACAGCATCATTCGTTTCATTGATTGTTTCTTTTATTATTGGTTAATACCTATTTCTTTCAGCCATTTCTGTACATCAAAGCTGGGGCAGGCTTTGGCCGCCAGCTCGTTGTGTCCCACAATGCGCACATCCGGGAATCTGCGGTGGAAGTCCTTCACATACTTCTCCAGTGCCTTTTTCTGGCAGCCGGTACGCGTGTCCTTCGGGGTCTTGCCATCCTTGGCCACACCGCCGGCATACACAATGTGGCGGCTCACGCTGTTGTATCCCTTCGCGCCGTTCGTCACTTCCCACGGATCCACCTGCGCATCCTCGTTGTTGTTCACCAGTCGTTCCACTCCGCCCTGCAGGTGGAACAGGTCGGTATAGCCCACCTGTTTCCAGCCTCGGCCGCCCTGGCTCACGGGCGAAGTGTGCCACTTCCGGATGTCCGCCGATGATACCTCACGCCCCTCCGGCGTTGCCGTACAATGAATTACCAGATACTTCAACTTTCCCATAATCATCATGCTTGATAGCCGCTCATCATTACCACTCCGGCATCCTCTTTTTTGGGCATACAGATGAAGTAATGGCGGAAGTTAATCAGGTTACGCTGGTTCAATGGGTCGTTCTTTGACTCGGAATAATACATCTTGGTAGAACCGGTTGCCTTGAAAACCCGCTGTTTGTAGAAGGCAAACGAACACGGAAATTCACCGGCTTCTGCCGTTGTACCCAATGCCTTCTTCACTCCGGCTGTAGTATAAAGCGGGTTGTTGCCGTACTCGTAGATTTCAAAGCCGTAAAGGTTACCTACCTTGCCGCTGTTGCGGTCAATATTGTACTGTTCACGGAATGCCTGGCTGGTCAGCAGAAGGTCATTCACATGGTCGGGACAAAGCACCAGTCTTCGACCGTCTGACGGTACGCGTAAGTTGTCAAGGGCACGCTTCATTTCTACAAGGTCATTCACGGTAAGGCGCAGACGGTTTGTAGCCGGATCTTTCTCGCCGGTAGTCTTAAGCACCGGAGTAGTTTCCGTATTTTTGTTCGCACAAAGCGCATGGGCTGCCTTGGTGAACTTCGCATCATTGATGCTGTTGGCATGTCCCTCTTTCACACGGGCGGTCTTGTCATAACTGATTGCATAAAGCTCATCGTCTGTAATCGGCGTGGCCTTGGTCTGGAATTTGTCCAACTTGATGGCAATATCCTTGTCCTCCAATGCCTGCACATCAATCGGATAGGTTTTGTTGTTAATCAAGACATCCGGATCTACACCAACTTCTACCAGATGAATCACATCGTTGTTCACGATACTGCTTTGGTCGGGGATTCCCGCCAGCCAGGTTCCTTCCAGTCCGGCACGAAGCACCTTGACAAGTTCCCCTGTCCAGATTTCCGTATAAACCCCTTCACGGAGTATTGAAGCACTCTGCGGGGTCATTCCCATAAAGGCTGCCACCGCATTCATTCCCACAGCTCCGGCCACCGGAGAGAATCCCAATACCGAAGCACACACGACACCTGTCAGCGCATTGAACAGAAGTGCCGTCAAAAGCATTACAATTTTTCCCATTGTCTTCTTTTTAAAGGTTTTCAAATTTCACAGGTCATGCCGTATTCAGCCTTGTACAGGCGCTTGTACTCCTCCGGGTTATGCTCGCGCATTTCAAGCAGCGCATCACTCGGGACATCGCTCAGCTTGGCATAGGTGGACGGCTGTGCCTGCTGCTTACCGCCCTGATAGCTCAATACAGTGGAAATCTTCACCTGGGGCTGCATGGCATCAAGCACATTCTTCAGTTCATCGGCACCGACCTTCTTGCCAAGTTCGATAAACTGTGTCTTCTTGTCTTCTCCCAGACGCTTTTCCACCACTGCCTTTTCCACAAGGCTGGTAATACGGGCCAAAGTCAGCTTCCCGTTTTCTTGCTTCAGGGAATCATTCTCTGCCTTGGCTGCTTTCAGTTCATTTAAGGCTCGATTAACATCAGCCTCCGTTGCCGTTTCCGGCAGCCCCAATTGAAGGGCCAAAAGTTTCAGTTCCATTTCTTCTGTTGTTTTTTGGTTATTAATTAGTGGCAAAGGACAATCACCATCCTTTCCCAATGTGATTTGTTTTCCATCCTTCATCAGTACGATAGCATCATCATTGGAACCTACGTCCACCAGTGATACCTCATACAGCTTGCTTTTGGTTATTGTAGGGCTGGTCTGCCCCTGCAACAAATGTTCGGGCTGGTCACTCAGTTCCAGAATGTCTATTCCGGCACTCACCATTCTCAGGCTGCCGAATTCAAACTGTTTTTTGCATCTTTTACTGAGGTCGGTCGCTTCGTCAAACACCAGTTCCCCGGTTACCTCACCATCTTCCACCCGAAGGTCCTTCACATAGCCAATCACGTTCCCGCGTTGGTGCATGTACAGCAGTACCGGGTTTCGACAATACTGCTCCACACTCATGCCCGATGTCAGCACACGGCTTCCGTAGCTGTTCAGGCTGTCGTTTGAAATTCTTACACGTTTACTCATTTTCTCATGCCACGCCTTTATGCATTGGCGCTGCAATATTACAGAGCACTTACCGGGAAGCCAAAAAAGTGTGCAATGGTTGCACACTTCTATGAAACCGTTGCACATTATTTTGGCTGCAAGCTGATAAGCGGACAACTTTGCGGATAAATCGGGCAGGTGCAAGGGACTCCGAAGCCTGCCTTTAACCCTATATTCTTTATTATATGACAAAGACAGAAATCGAAAAGAAAAAATCTCTTGCACGCTCACTGTTCCTTTCCGGTATGGAGCAGACCGAAATTGCGGAGAAAGTGGACGTGTCACGCGTCACCATTTCAAAATGGTGCACGGCTGACGGATGGAAAGAAGCAAGGGCGGCAAAGAACGTCACCCGGCCGGAACTGGTGAACAAACTCCTGCTCACCATTGATACACTCATTACTCAAGTCAACGAATCAAACGACCCTGCACTTGTAGCCGGTCTCGGGGACAAACTGGCCAAACTTTCGGCGGTGATCGAAAAGTTAGACAAGAAGGCTAATGTAGTGGATGTCATCGAAGTGTTCATGGCATTCTCCAAATGGATTGAATACCGTTCAACCATCGACCCGGAAGTGACTCCGGAACTGGTCAGGGCAATCAACAAGTACCAGGATCTGTATATCACCGAACAGATGGGCATAAAATAAAACGGCTATGGCAACAGAAGCGGAAAAGAAACAGGCATACGAACAGTGGAAGGAACACTGTAAAAGAGTGCAGTCCATCACGGATACGGCTTTGCTCGCGGGCGAGACACCGGCACAAAAGGACAGGCGTATTCTGCGGCTGCAGGGTAACTATGCCGCGTTCTGTGAGTATTACTTTCCCCACTTCCTCACCTTGCGTGACAAAACCACCGGGGAAGTCATACGCACCATCCACAATGCACCGTTCCACAATGCGGCAGCGGCTAAAGTAAAAGGTACACCCAACCTGAAGGCAGTGTTCATGTGGCCGCGTGGCCATGCCAAGTCCACACACATGGACATTTTTGTTCCGCTGTGGCTGATGTTCCAGCCCAAACGTCTCATCAACTTCATGGTGGTGGTCGGAAAAAGTGAAGACTCAGCCACACGTCTGCTGGGAGATATTCAGGCAGAACTGGAACATAACCAGCGCATCATTGCCGACTTCGGCAAGCAGCAGGGAAATGCTTCCTGGCAGGATGGGGAGTTCAAGGCAGCCAACGGGGTGAAGTTCCTGGCTTGCGGACGCGGACAATCTCCGCGTGGTCTGCGCGACCGGGAAGCACGTCCGGACTACATCGTCATCGATGACTTGGATGACGACGAACTGTGCCGCAATGAAAAACGGGTGCATGACATTACAGACTGGGTGAAAGAAGCCCTTTTTGGTGCACTGGATGTGGGCCGGGGGCGTTTTATCATGGTCGGGAACCTCATTTCTAAAAACTCGGTGCTGGCCAATCTCACCAAAACAAAAGGGGTACATGTATCCGTCATCAAGGCAATAGACAAGAACGGAGAACCGGTATGGCGCGAAAAATGGACGAAAGAAGAGGCGCAGGAATACAGGGATTTCGTAGGCTACCGGGCATGGGAAAAGGAGATGATGCACAACCCCATCGTGGACGGCACTATCTTCCGGGCAGACTGGATTCGTTACAAGAAACTGCCCAGACTGTCCAAGTATGAAATGCTGGTCTGCTATACCGACCCCTCTTTCAAATCGACCACTTCCAACGACTACAAGGCTTGCCGCCTTTGGGGCAAGATTGGGAAGGAACTGCACCTTATAGACTGTTACGTCCGGCAGGATACCGTTTCAGGAATGGTACGGTGGCTTTACGACCTCTACGAACGTACACGCGATACGGCAGCCGTGCAGTTCTTTATGGAAGCGAACTTCATGCAGGATGTCATTCTGGATGAGTTTGAGGCAGAAGGAAATCTGCGTGGATACCAACTGCCCATCATGCCGGACAAACGAAAGAAGCCGGACAAGCTCCAGCGCATCGAAGCGGTGTCACCATTATGGGAACGCGGTTTCGTATTCTACAATGAGAAGTTGAAAGAATCGCCGGATATGCAGACCGGAATCGAACAGACCTTGGCACTGGAGCGTGGCAGCCGTATTCACGATGATGCACCGGATGCCGACGAGGGAGCCATCTGGATGCTGCAGCGCAATTCAAGACAGGAGAGTTTTCAACCGGTGTTCGGCAAAAGGCCGACCGCCAAAAATATATGGTAACATGATACAGCTGATTAAAAGAATGATTTTTGCATGGCGCTATAAACGTGCCGTTGCCCGTGCTTGCAAGTATGCCAAGCTATACGGAAGAAAGTACTACGTCCTGTATATGGGCGGCAAACTGAAAGTTGTCCCCAAAAGGAATATCTGCGAACTGATTCACCGCCACCGTTTCCGCAAGGGAACCACTATCCGGGATATAGAAAAAATGGCATTGTTCATCACTAAATAATAAGGTCATGTTCATTACAGAAGAAGATTACAAAGTTGTCATCGGCGACAACGCATTGAAGGTTATTTCGCAGGTAAGCCCGGAAAACCGTACCAATGCAGAAGCGGAAGCCCGGGAAGAAATTGCCGGTTATCTACGGCCGAAATACGACTGTACGGCCATTTTCTCTGCACAGGATGAACACCGGAACCGGCTCATTGTCATGTACACCTGCGACATTTCACTTTACCACATGAGTGCAGCCATGCCGCAAAAGATGGGAAGCGAGATACGCAAGGAACGATATGAACGGGCCATCAAGTGGCTTGAAGGCGTACAGGCCGGGAAAATTGTCCCTGATTTGCCCTTGGCTGTCGGAGAGGACGGGCTTCCGTCCGGAAATTCATTTGTTTACAGCTGTCAGAAGCAGCTTCATCATAACTGGTAGAACTATGGATATTAAAGACTTTTTCAGCGGTATGTTTTCCAGTAAACCAAAAAACGTACTGCAAACGCCATACGGCAATTTTAATCTGGCCAAGGGGAAAGACATCAAGCGGGTGCAGAAAATGGTCATCGACCTGCAACGCACCACCGATGCACTCACCCGGAAGGACATCAAGAACTGGCGCGATGCCTGGCAGTATGCCATCAATGTGGACAGCCCCAGCCGCCAGCGCCTGTACGACATCTACCGGGACGCGGAAATAGACCTTCACCTCTCCGGGTGTGTGGAGCAGCGCAGAGGTTTTGTCATGGCACGCTCTTTCAAAATCGTGGATATGAAAGGGGATGAGAACGAGGAAGCGGTTCATTTCTTTGACCAGTCCTGGTTCAAGCAGCTCATGCGCTATGCCCTTGATTCAATCTACTGGGGGCACTCGCTCATCGAATTGGGTGACCTTTGCACTGACGGCGACGGCTGCATCTGTTATTCGGATGTGAAGCTTATTCCGCGCAAGCATGTCATTCCTGAGTACGGACGTGTCATTACCGACCTCGGACAGGACTGGACTACAGGTATAGATTACCGCCAGCCTCCTTTTTCCGACTGGCTCATTGAGGCCGGCAGACCTGACGACCTCGGGCTGTATCTCAAGGCGGCTTCACAGACTATCCCCAAAAAGAACATGCTGGCCTTTTGGGACACCTTCGGGGAAATATTCGGAATGCCCATGCGTATAGCACGCACCACTTCGCGCGATCAGAAAGAGATTGACCGTCTCGACAAAATGCTGCGTGAAGCCGGAACCGCCCTCTCCATGGTGGCAGGAATGGAAACCGAAATCGAATTTGTGGAAAGCGGCAAGGGAGATGCATTCAATGTCTATGACAAGCGCATCGATCGGGCCAACTCCGAACTGTCAAAGCTTATCATCGGGCAGACGATGACCATTGAAGACGGCTCCAGCCTGTCACAGTCTGAAACGCACCTTGAAGTGTTCCAGAACCTTGTGGAAAGCGACTGTGATATGCTTCGGGATATAGTGAACAACCAGCTCATTCCGCGCATGGTGCGCCACGGGTTTCCTGTCAAAGGGCTGCGCTTTGATTGGGACTACTCCATCGACTACACACCCGAACAGCAGAAAGCCTACGAAGAAATGGTACTCCAGCACTACAAGGTGAAGCCACAGTACTTTGAGGAAAAATACGGCATTCCGTGTGAGGAAAAGGAGCCAAAGGAAGAGCCGGACCCGACAGATCCGAAAAAAAAGAAAGACGGCAAACCGGCTGAAACGCTGTCCCGTTTTTTCGACTGAGCCCCGATGATTATTCGGGGCTGCACCAGCGATATTCCCAATTGTTGGAAAACAGGAAGCCCATCCTGCAGGCGGGAAAAACGGAGGACATCGAAAAAATGGCCAAGGAATGGGCTTCAATAATCAAGAACAAAGAAGCCAGAAAAGATGCGGAAGATGCAGCCCGTATTATCCTGGAACATGGCATCAAGCTTCCCAGACTGCTTAAAAAGAAAGGAGGAAAAACTTCCGGGGCAGAATACCGGGCACCCATGTTCGAGGGTGATGATGGTATTCTGTATTTCAACGAACTCCGTGAACGAGACTACAAATCGTACAAGGAAAAGAAAATGCAGTACCGCTCAGGTGCACAGGATAACACATTCCTTCATGAACTGGGTCACCACATCGATGCGCTGCTGGAGCCCAAAGCTTACAGCATGGTAGAGCACCAGTGGAACATGGAAAAGGTGAACAGGGAACTTATCGAAAAGGAACTGTCCAGATATGCCCTGGAGAACCGGGCCGAGTTTGAAGCCGAGCTGATCAGCGCAACACTCAGGGGGAAAACATTCTCCAAAGAACTGCTGTCATATTCCAATCTGCATAATCCGGAACAGAATGAAGGAATAGCAAAAGCCTTGCTGCAGTATGCATCCGGGAAAGATATATGCACACCGGTTGACCTGGTACGTGAAAAGTTCGACCGCATGATGAAGGTACTGTTCCGGCAGGAAGGGGCAAGCCTTGAAATAGGTATTCTGGCATCCGAAGAAGCGCAGGATTTTATAGAGACTCACTCTTCCATCCTGAACGGATCATTCCGACAGGTGGAAATGTCCGAGGCTATGCGCAAACGGCTGGAGCGCTCCAACTATGTATTCTCCGGGCTGAAGACCTTTCATGAACTGAATGAAGCCTTTCCCTCCTTATTGGATGAGAATGGCAATAGAAAGACGTTCGAACGCTTTTTGAATGATGTCCGGAAGATCGACGAAACATACAATTCAAACTATCTACGGGCTGAATTCAACTTCGTACAGGCTTCGGCTGAAATGGCGGCCAAATGGGAACGGTTCATGCAGGACGGCGACCGCTATTATCTGCAGTACCGCACGGCCGGGGATGCAAAGGTACGTCCCACCCATGCAGAAATGGCCGGTATCACACTCCCGGCTTCAGACCCGTTCTGGGAGGATTTCTATCCGCCTAACGGATGGGGCTGCCGCTGTTCCGTAGTCCAGGTACGCAAATCTAAGTATCCGGCTACGGATCATGAAGAGGCTATGGCAAGAGGAGAGTCAGCTTTGGAACTTGACAAGAAAGGTATGTTCCGGTTCAATGCAGGCATGGAACAAAAGACGATGCCCGACTATAACCCATACACCATCAAGCGCTGTAAGGATTGCGATATAGCGAAAGGAAAGCTGAAACTGGCATTCGTGCCGGACAATGAACTCTGTGCAGCGTGCAAACTATTGCAAAAATGCGTTGGCGGCAAGGATAAATCGCAACGTGCCATAGAACGCACCCATTATTTACATGAAATGGAACCGCTCCTACAGAAGAAAGTGGAGAAAACCGTAAACGGAAAGAACATGAATATCGGATTTACCAAAGACGGCAACAAACATTTGTTCTCCGACACATTCGGACGTACACGCATCGTTTCCAAAGAAGAGTTGAAGAATCTGGATTCATATCTTGAACGTGCCGAATATGTGGATGATTCCGCATTGACGCACCCAAGGACAGATAACGTGGAACACTATTATTATTTCAAAGTCAGAATCAATGGGAAATGGGCAAGGCTGAATGTAGCCAAGGAAGTGCACAGGCAGCCGAATGGTAAAGTCCAGATAAAATACTTCCTGTATTCCATAAATGACATAAAAGAATAAAAAGACAAAAGCACCAAGGGCGGAGCTTAGGACTAAAATGCCAGATTACCATTCCCTCAATGCTTCTGTGTCTGCAAATATACAAAACAAATTTTAAAACCAACCCGTTATGAACAAAATTATCGAATTTCTCAAACAAAGCAACCGCTACAAACACCTTATTGGCGGTTTGTTGGTAGGCATTTTAGCCTTCACCCCGTGGACAGCACTCTATGCTGCAGCTGTCGCTGCCTCCTGTCTGGAACTCAAAGACAAACTGAAAGGAGGACTTTGGGACTGGATAGACTGGTCTCTTACCGTCATCGGCGGCATATTGTCGGCCATATTTTGGTGGATAGTGTAATGCTTTAGCTCATTTTGCCTGTTAAATCAGTAACTTTGTACCCGGCGGAGCTTCCCGATAG
>ENA-ORRT01000467-ORRT01000467.1-human-gut-metagenome-genome-assembly--contig:-NODE-467-length-26468-cov-2.79627_pt1 | contig 26468 bp, 23 predicted proteins | sample MGYA00242181_ERZ509146 | MGnify/ENA primary metagenome ERZ509146 (study PRJEB26280, sample SAMEA2338624) | human gut metagenome | biome: human gut; feature: human-associated habitat; material: faeces...
CCAGCTGCTGCCGTCGGTGCGTGAGCTGCTGTTTGCGCAGGAGCGGCTGGAACAGACCGCAGCCAAGGTGCGCGGCGCAGACTGCGGCACCATTGTCATCGGTACGGCGTATAACTGCTACTATGAGTGGGTCACCCGGATGATGGCGGCGTTCCGCACACGGCACCCCGGCGTGGTCATCAAGATCGTCAACGGCACCAGCAGCGAGCTGGCCGAGATGCTGCTGGATCACCGCACGGATTTCTGCCTCATCAGCCACCGTGACTCGCTGCCGGTCTGGCTGCCCATCCGCCAGGACGAGCTGATGGTCCTGCTGCCCAAAAACCACCCGCTGGCGGACCGCGAGTCCTTCCCGGTGGAAAGCCTGAAGACCGAACCGTTCATCGACAGCTATCCGGGCATGGAGACCGACATCACTCTGATTTTTGACAAGCTGAAGGCCCGCCCCGACGCGCGCTATTCCACGATGGACATCACGGCGACCTATGCCATGGTGTCGGCGGGCTTGGGTATCAGCGTAAACAACGCCATCAACCACCAGGACGGCTATCCCGGCGTCGTGGAGCGCCCGATGAATCCCCACCAGATGATGGAGATCGGTCTCGCCTGCGGCGAGAACCTCGCCCCCGCCGCCCAGGCGTTCCTGGATTTCGTGAAGGAGCGGCTGCCGGAATAAAGTGATAGGCAAATGAAATGAATACTAATGAATACTATAATAAGTGAGAGCCTTTTTGAGGAACGTTTGTCTCAGCTTACGGCAATTGCAGTGGCAAATCAAAAGGGCACAGGAGACGACTCGACAGAGGTATCCTTCCACTCGGGCGACTGGTATCATGAAGAAGGCTACAAGAGACAGGTTTGGACGGAAGCACATAAGAAATTGCAGTTGAATGGCTGGAATGATAAGACAGATTCTGAAATTGTAAAGTGCGTACTGAATACCTTTTCAGTTGTTGTAGAGGAAGAACGCGAAAATCTTGTTTCGTTGCCCAGCTATATGTTGACATCAGAAGTCTTTACGAATGACTGCCAAAAGACGGCGTGGATTTTGAAACGACTGTTCCGGGGAAATGTTAGTGACGAGGAAGACTGCTTTCATGAGCTGGTAATATTATTATCCACTAAACGAATTTATGACCCGTTCTCTGTGATTGCTTACCTGTTTTTTCTCAAAGACCGTGAACGCTATGTGACGGTCAAAAAGGATCATTACCGGAATATTAGTTTTCCGAAGCTGGAAATATCGATCTCGTGCTTGAACGAATGTACATGGGAAAATTATCAGACGATAATAGACATTGCCAGACAGATTGAAGTGCTTTTGGAAAGATATTTCGAGGATGTGGAGCTGATTGACGCACAATCTTTCTTGTGGATGATGTGGAGAGTGGAAAAGGCATGGCCGTGGGTGGCAAAACGTGTCGAGCCAAACGTAGGTGTTGAAGAAACTCGTGTGATGTATCCGGATGGGAAGAAGACGGAGTATTACGTCACCCGTTACGAGCGCAGCCCACAGAACCGCGCAGCAGCGATTCGGATTCATGGCTGTAAATGCAGTGTCTGCGGTTTTGATTTTGAAAAGACCTACGGTGCACTGGGCAAAAACTTTATCGAGGTTCACCATTTAGTTCCGTTGTCTTCTCTGGACGAGGAAGTGAAGGTGAACCCGGAGACAGACCTGGTCTGCCTTTGTGCAAACTGCCACCGCATGATTCACCGCAAAGTGAACGCAATTCTGACACCAGAGCAACTCAAGCATATCATGGTGGAGGCTGCGGCAAATAGTGCTTTATGAAAATGACCGCCAGACGAGGAAAACGTCTGGCGGTCATTTTGATTTTGGTCTCAATACGTGATAATGATGCCCTGATCCTGCGCGTAGAAGCTGCACAAGCCGGAGCAGGGCACGATCTTCACCGGAGCGCCGGGCCACTTGGCCTCAATGCCGTGATGCAAAAGCTGGGCGGCGTTCTGATTGCCGCACTCGCTGATGAGCACCGGATGGACACCATCGTATTTGTCCTCGTCCATCTGCTCCAGAATCTTTGCCAGCACGCGGGTCTCGCCGCGGGTCTTGAAGTAAAAGTCGATCTTGCCGTCCGGCGTGCGGCGGCCCAGAACGCGCATGTTCAGGCGGCCTGCGATAAAACCAACTACCCTGTTGACACGGCCGTTCTTGGCCAGATTGTCAAAGCTCGCCAGTGCAAACAGGATGTGGGTGCTATCGGCAAACTTTTTCAGCGCAAAGCAGATGTCGTCAAATGTCTGATCCTCGCCGATCAGCTTGTTGGCCAGCTCGGCGGCACCGGCCAGCGCACCGGAGCAGCTCAGCGTGTCCAGCACAAAAATTTTCTTTTCGGGGTGCTCCTCCAGCACCATCTCGCGCGCGGCCATGGCGGCATTGTAGCTGCCGGACAGGTTGCTGCTGATGGTGAGGGCAAACACGTTGTCCGCCTGCAAAAAATATTCGGCCCATTCCTCGGGACTGGGGCAGGCGGTGGTGCTGGCACCGTTGTAGTCGGTCATGGCCTGCAGCATCTGCTGGGTGTTCAGCGTGGCAAGGTCAACATACTCGCGTTCACCAACGCGGATTTTAAACGGTACAAGGGCAAACTGCACGCCCGGTGCCGGGTTTTCCAGCTCGCGGATCTCGCAGGAGCTGTCGGATACGATCATCCATGCCATGGGGCAGGACCTCCGTTCTGTGATGATTGGTCACGTCTATTCTTACTCTTATTATAGGGGTACAGGAGAAAAGCGTCAAGCTAATTTTTGCAAACGGCCCTTTTCGGTCTGTAAAATTTGCTGTGGCCACTTGTACCCGGTGCGGTTCCGGCGTATAATAGCTATACATGCTTGATTGCGTAAAGAACAGGAGCTTTTATGGCTGATTTTTATACCTACCGTAATGAGGTCGCAGGCAGGCGCCGCAAGCGCAGACTGTTCCTGATCCTCATCGTTGTTTTGGCGGCGCTCTGCATCGGCGTGGGCTACTTCTGGTTCACCCGGCAGAGTGCCCCGGCTCAGACTTCCCCGGCGGAATCCGCTACGCCGGAGCAGGCCGCGTCCGCCGCTGCGCCCACCGAGGCCCCCTCGGCAGCCCCGGCAGACATTGCCGAGCCGCAGCGCATCCTACCGGGCGTCGATACCGCCGCGTGGGACAAGTCCGAGGCCGTCGCGGCCACGATCGACACCGAGTACCGCAACACCGATCACCGCATGGTGGCTGTCCCGATGCTGGGCACCGTGACGAACGACTATTTCAACACCGTCACCTTCGCGGGCGACAGCATCGCGTCGGGCCTGGGCATCTACGATACAGGCTACCACAATGCCCACTACGCCACCTACGTCAGCGCGGGCGTGCAGACCTTTGTCAACAATGTCAGCGTCAAGAACGCCGTCACCGGTGCGAACGAGACCCCGATGGAAACCATTGCCGCCAGCCAGCCGGATTATCTCTATATCCTTGTCGGCACGAACAACCTCGTCGTGCAGGGCAGTGAGGACAGCTTTATCGCCTACTACGAGCGCCTCATTGATATGCTGCGTGAGCAGCTGAACCCCGGCGTGACGATTTATATCCAGTCCATTCCCGGCGTACAGGAGGATGTGGTCGCCTCCAAGCCCGGTCTGGACAACACCCGCATTGCCACGGTCAACGACCTGCTGGCCAACATGGCGCTGCGCAAGGGCTGCTACTATATCAACATCCGCGAGGCCCTGACCAACCCCGCCGACGGCAGCCAGATCGACGACTACGCCACGAAGGACGGCGTCCACTTCAATGCCGCGGGCTACCATGCCTGGGCCGAATATCTGGCCACCCACACGGTCTGGAACCGCCGCAGCGTCTACAGCGGCGAGAACCCGTACTACATCTACGGGACCTGAAAATAATTTCCGGATTGCACAAATCCCCTGCAAAGTGTAAAAAGAACCTTGCAGGGGACTTTTTTTGTACGTTTGTCCGAAAAAACGCCCGATTTATGTCGAACTTGTACAAAACGAATAGGCAACATACGAAAATTTTAGCAGAATATTACACAAAAGACCTTGCATTTCCCGTAAGAAACAGGTAATATAGAGACAGAGATTATATAGAGTCGGTGTACTGTATCCACTACAGCACCGCTCAAAAGGGGAGATTACGTTGAAACAGCGCAAAGAAACGCCCAAAAGCTCCGATCTGCCCATTTATCTGTTCAAGCAGGGCAACAATCAGGAGGCCTATCGCTACTTCGGTGCGCATCTGTGCGAGGAAAACGGCGAGGCCGGCGCGGTGTTCCGTGTCTGGGCACCGCACGCCAAGGCCGTTTCCATTGTGGGTGACTTCAACAGCTGGACGCCCGGCGAGCACCCCATGGAAAAGGTGACGGACGGTATCTGGGAGCGCTTCGTTCCCGGCATCAAACAATTTGATGTCTACAAATACTGCATCACCACCCCGGCGGATGAGCTGGTCTATAAGGCTGACCCGTATGCCTTCCATACCGAGACCCGCCCGTCCAACGGCAGCAAGGTCTATGATATTGAGGGCTACACCTGGGGGGATGCCGCCTGGGTCAGTGACGAGGAAAAGCGGGATGTCATCAACAGCCCGATGTCCATTTACGAGCTGCAGGCCGGCAGCTGGAAGATGAAGGACCCCGAAAACGGCGTGCCCTACAACTATGCCGAGCTGGCCGACGAGCTGATCCCGTACATAAAGGAAATGGGCTACACCCACGTGGAGCTGCTGCCCATCACCGAGTATCCTTTCGATGGCAGTTGGGGCTATCAGGTTACGGGCTATTTTGCCCCGACAAGCCGCTACGGCACGCCGAAGGACTTCATGGCCTTCGTCGACAAGCTGCATCAGGCGGGCATCGGCGTCATTCTGGACTGGGTCCCGGCCCACTTCCCGAAGGATGGCTACGGCCTGTACATGTTCGACGGCGCCCCTTGCTATGAGGACCCCAACCCCCGCCGCGGTGAGCACAAGGAATGGGGCACAATGGTCTTTAACTACGGCATGAAGGAGGTCGAGAGCTTCCTGATCTCCAGCGCCATGTTCTGGGTGGACCGCTATCATGTGGACGGTCTGCGCGTCGATGCTGTCGCCAGTATGCTCTACCTCGACTACAACCGCAAGGACGGCGAGTGGGAGCAGAACGTCAACGGCGGCAAGGAAAATCTCGAGGCCATCGCCTTCCTGCAGAAGCTGAACACGGCTATCTTGGGCCGCTATCCGCATAAAATGATGATCGCCGAGGAATCCACCGCCTGGCCGCTGGTCACAAAGCCCGCGTCCGACGGGGGCTTGGGCTTCAATTTCAAGTGGAACATGGGCTGGATGAACGACATGCTCAGCTACATGAAAACCGATCCGCTCTTCCGTGCCGGCAACCACGGCAAGGTCACGTTCAGCTTCTTCTATGCGTTCAGTGAGAACTTCGTGCTGCCCATCAGCCACGACGAGGTCGTCCACGGCAAGTGCAGCCTGCTGAACAAGATGCCCGGCGATTATGAGGAAAAATTCTCGAACCTGCGCACCTTCTTTGGCTACATGATGGCCCACCCCGGCAAAAAGCTGCTCTTTATGGGCCAGGACTTCGGCCAGTTTATCGAGTGGGACGAGAAGAAGCCGCTCGACTGGATGCTGCTCGGCTACGATAAGCACCGTGAGCTGCAAAGCTACGTCAGGGATCTGAACCACTTCTACCGTGACACGCCCGCCCTGTGGCAGGTCGATTACAGCTGGGAGGGCTTCCAGTGGATCGTGCCCGACGACAGCAAGCAGAGCGTCATCGCGTTCCTGCGCCGCGACGCTGCGGGCAAGATGGTGCTTGTCGTCTGCAACTTCAACCCGGTGCTGCGCAAGGAGTACCAGATGGGTGTGCCGAACCCCGGCAGCTACAAGGAGATCCTCAACTCCGACGATAAGAAGTACGGCGGCTCCGGCGTGACCAACGGCACGGTCAAGACGAAGAAGGGCCCGATGCACGGCTTCGACCAGCATATTTCGCTGACGCTGCCGCCGCTGTCCACCCTCTACCTGAGCGTGCCCGCTGCCCGCAAGCCGCGCGCCGCCAAGGCGGAGGACAAGGCAGCGGAAAAGCCCGCCAAGCCCGCCGCCAAAAAGACGGCAAAAACCACTGCCAAGACTGCGGCCCCTGCCGCAGACGCCGTGACCGAGGCGGCTCCCAAGCGCCGCGGACGTCCGCCCAAGGCCAAAACGACGGTGTAAGCCGTCTTTGGATATATGTTAAAAACGGCATTCTGCCGAAATTTTAAGGGGAGAAATCTTATGGCTAAAGAAATGATCGCAATGATCCTGGCAGGCGGCCAGGGCTCGCGTCTGTACGCGCTGACCCAGAAGCTCGCCCCAAGCCGGCAGTTCCGTTTGGCGGAAAGTATCGTATCATCGACTTCCCGCTGTCCAACTGTGTCAATTCTGACATTGACACGGTGGGCATCCTGACCCAGTATCAGCCCCTCGTCCTGAACGAGTACATCGGCAACGGCCAGCCGTGGGACCTTGACCGCCTGCACGGCGGTGTTCACGTTCTGCCGCCGTACCAGCAGGCCTCCGGCTCTGACTGGTACAAGGGCACGGCCAACGCCATCTATCAGAACCTGTCTTTCATTGACCGCTATGACCCCAAGTATGTCATCATCCTGTCCGGCGACCAGATCTGCAAGCAGGATTACTCTGACTTCCTGCGCTTCCATAAGGAGAAGAACGCAGAGTTCTCCGTCGCCGTCATGGAGGTGCCATGGAGCGAGGCATCCCGCTTCGGCCTGATGGTCACCGATGAGGATGACCGCATCAACGCCTTCCAGGAAAAGCCGAAGGAGCCCAAGTCCAACCTGGCTTCCATGGGCATCTACATCTTCAACTGGGACATCCTGAAGAAATACCTGAGCGAGGACGAGGCTGACCCCAACTCCGAGAACGACTTTGGCAAGAACGTCATTCCCAACCTGCTGAAGGATGGCCGCCGTATGTATGCGTACCACTTCAGCGGCTACTGGAAGGACGTCGGCACGATCTCCAGCCTGTGGCAGGCCAACATGGAGGTCTTGGACCCGAAGCATTCCGGTATCAACCTGTTCGACGAGAACTGGAAGATCTATTCCCGCAACACGGGCCGTCCCTGCCAGCAGATCGGCAGCGACGCCACCATCTCCAACTCGATGATCTCCGAGGGCTGCAAGGTCAACGGTACGGTCAATAATTCCATCCTGTTCCCCGGCGCAGTCGTTGAGAAGGGCGCTACGGTCGAAGCAGCCGTCGTTATGGGCGGCACGGTCATCAAGGCCGGTGCGTCCGTCAAGCACTGCATCGTGGCCGAGAACGTCACGATCGAGGAGGGCGCAACCGTCGGCGCTATGCCCGAGGGCGGCCTGAACATTGCCGAGCCCGGCGATGTCGCCACCGTCGGCTCCGGCGTCGTCATCGGCAAGGGCGCAGTGGTTGGCCCCAAGGCAATGGTCTCCAGCGATGTAAAGGATGGTGAGGAACAATGGTAAACAGCAATGTGAATGCTCTCGGCGTCATTTTCGCCAATACGTATGATAACCTCGTTCCCGAACTGGTGGCGGAGCGCTCCATGGCCTCCATCCCGTTCGGCGGACGTTACCGCCTGATCGACTTCACGCTGTCCAGCATGGCCAACGCCGGCATCGACAACGTGTCCGTCATCGTGCGTAAAAACTACCACTCTCTGATGGACCACCTGGGCGCAGGCCGTGAGTGGGACCTGACCCGTAAGCGCGGCGGCCTGAATATCGTCCCGCCCTTTGCCGAGCGCAGCGTCAAGCTGTACTCCGGCCGTGTGGACGCACTGGACAGCATCCTGAACTGGCTCGAGGCGCAGAAGGAGCGCTACGTCATCCTGTCTGACTCCTACATTGCCATGAACTTCGACTTCAATAAGCTGATCGATGCCCATGTCAAGTCCGGCGCTGACGTCACGATGGTTTATAACCGCGCCGCCATCCCCGAGGGTGCCCGCAGTGATAACTACACCATCCGTCTGGATGACAATGACCGCGTTGTTGAGATTCTGTCCAACGACTACCGCATCGGTGAGCAGAACCTCGCCATGAACATCTATGTCATTGAGCGCGAGAGCCTGATCCACCTGATCCACGATGCCTCCGTCCGCGGCCTCGTCTACTTCGAGCGCGACATCCTGGCCCGCAACCTCAAGCTGCTGAACGTCCATGCCTACCGGTTCGACGGCTATGTCGCCCGCGTCTCCGACATGAAGAGCTACTTCGACGAGAATATGCGTCTGCTCCAGGAAGGCAGCATGGACGCCCTGTTCGGACCCGCGCCCATCTACACGAAGATTCGTGACGATAACCCGACCCGCTACCTGGAGGGCAGCTCTGTCAAGAACAGCCTGCTGGCTGACGGCTGCGTCATCGAGGGCTCCGTTGAGAACAGCGTGCTGTTCCGCGGCTGCAAGATCAAGAAGGGCGCTGTTGTCAAGAACTGCGTCCTGATGCAGGATACCGTTGTTGAGCCGAACTGCAATGTGGAGTACGTCGTCACCGATAAGAACGTCCACATCACCGAGGACAAGAAGCTGACCGGCACCGACACCTTCCCGGTGTTCGTCGCCAAGGGCCACAGCGTATAAAATACCCCGCCAGCAAAACGCTGACACAGGGGAGACATAACGCTCATAGAGGTCGAACTCCCTCTCCCCGGAGACGACTTTGATGAGAGGGCGGGGGAGAGCCAGACTTTCCCTCGCCCTCATTTTGTGAAACTCGCACGGAGGTGCTTATGAAAATCCTGTACGCAGCCAGCGAGGCTGCACCCTTTGCCAAGTCCGGCGGCCTGGCCGATGTTGCGGGCGCTCTGCCCAAGGCGCTGGTCCGCGACGGCATCGACGCCCGCGTCGTTATGCCGCTGTACGGCGACCTGAAATTCAAGGATACGCTGACCTATGTCACCAACTTCAGCGTGCCCGTGGGCTGGCGCAGCCAGTACTGCGGCCTGTTCAAGGCCGAGCGCGACGGCGTTGTCTTTTACTTCATCGACAACGAGTATTACTTCAAGCGCAGCGGCCTGTACGGCTTCTATGACGACGGCGAGCGTTTCGCGTTCTTCTCCCGCGCCATTCTGGAGATGCTGTTCTACACCGACTTTGAGCCGGACATCATCAACTGCAATGACTGGCAGACCGCATTGACGCCCGTCTACCTGAACCTGTACTACCGCCATCTGGATAAGTTCAGCCGCATCAAGACGGTGTTCACGATCCACAACATTGCCTACCAGGGCAAGTATGGTCTGGATATTCTTGAGGATACCTGCGGCATCGGCGCACGTGACGCCCATGTTGTGGAGTATGACGGCTGCGCCAACTTCATGAAGGGCGCCATCGAGTGTGCAGACAAGGTCACCACCGTCAGCCCGACCTACGCGCAGGAGATCCTCGACCCGTGGTTCAGCCACGGTCTGGACGGCTTGCTGCGCCAGAAGCAGTATAAGCTGTGCGGCATTCTGAACGGTATTGACGTCGATGTCTTTAACCCTGCCACCGACCCTGACATTGCCAAAAACTACGACGCCGAGACCTTCCAGGAGGGCAAGGCTGTCTGCAAAGAGGCCCTGCAGGACGAGTTCGGCCTGCATAAGGACGGCAGCCCGGTCATGGCCATGGTCACCCGGTTGGTTGGCCACAAGGGCGTTGACCTGGTTCAGGCCATCGCCGAGGGTCTGCTGCAGCAGGGCATCGAGCTGGTCATCCTCGGCTCTGGCGAGGCCCAGTATGAGAACTTCTTCAACGAGCTGTGCGCACGCAACCCGGGCCGCGTCGGTGTCTACATCGGCTTCAACGCCAAGCTGGCACAGCAGATCTACGCCGGTGCCGACATCTTCCTGATGCCGTCCCGCTCCGAGCCCTGCGGCCTGGCCCAGATGGTCTCCTGCCGCTACGGCACGATCCCCGTCATCCGCGAGACCGGCGGCCTGAAGGACTCTATCCGCGACTCCGGCGACGGCTACGGCAACGGCTTTACCTTTGCCAACTACAACGCCCATGAGCTGTATGAGGCCTGCTGGCGCGCCAAGGAAGGCTATTGGCAGAAGGACGGCTGGCCCGTGCTGGTCAAGCGCGCCATGGAGTGTGACTTTAGCTGGTCCAACTCCGCCAAGAGCTACGAGGGCCTGTACAACGAGGTCGTCAACCTCTGGTAATCTTTTCATAAAATGCGGTCTTTCGTCGAAAGGCGGGGGACCGCATTTTTCGTTGAAAAAAGCAGCATTTTTCTCAAAAAATCGCTTGACATTTCTTCTGCCAGCCGTTATAATAATACACGTCGTCAGGGCCACGGCCCACGGCGAAAAGAATATGCGGATGTGGCGGAACTGGCAGACGCGCTAGATTCAGGTTCTAGTTCCCTTAAAAGAGTGTGGGTTCAAATCCCTTCATCCGCACCATAAGACTGTGATGAAAAAGATGTCACAGTCTTTTTTCTTTGTTGTAGCGTCGAAAATCGGCGATTTCGCCAACCGATTTTTGAACACGGTTTTACAGTGTTGTCCAACCATTTTTGGGCGGTTTGCCCACCCTGAAGCCCACTTTCTCTGCCACTTTTTGGAATTTGGCAGGGGAGTGGGCAATTTTTTTGAGAAAAAACAGAATAAATCCTGCTGTTTTCAGAATGTTTTCAATTCCCCCGTAGCCATACCAGAACCCGGATCTTTCGACAGAAGAGCGCATCAGCGACCTGATGAGCCGGATGACCCTTGAAGAAAAGATCCTGCAGACAGATCAGTATTATTCCGGCGATTTTACAACGCAGGACGAAAACGGCAAGGTTACCGCCGTGGATATGCAGCGGTTTGATGCACTGATGCAGCACAATAGTGTCGGCAGTGTGCAACTGCGCGGTATGACTGCTGCCCAAGCCAATGTTGTGCAGCGGTATGCCATAGAAAACACACGTCTTGGCATCCCATACCTTTTTAGCGAGGAAGCACTGCATGGGCTGATGACAAACAACGCAACCAGTTTTCCGCAGCAAATTGGTCTGGCGGCAAGCTTTGAGCCTGAACTCGGGCGCGAGATGGGACACGCCATTGCGGCAGAGTCCCGGGCTTGCGGGATTCACGAAACATACAGCCCCGTCATGGATCTGATTCGTGATCCACGGTATGGTCGCGCGGAAGAATCCTATGGTGAGGACACATACCTTTGTGCGGAGTTTGCACGTGAAACCGTATTGGGCATGCAGGGGACAGACCTGACGGCACCGGACGCCGTGGCTGCCGAACCCAAGCACTACGTCGGCTACGGCAACCCTGTGGGGGGACTGAACTGCGCCCCCTGCACCATGGGTCGGCACGATGTATTCAGCGACTGCCTGCCTGTCTTTGAAGCGGCTTTTGCGGACGGTAAAGCGTGCGACGCTATGTGCAGCTACAACTCCATCGACAGTATTCCGGTATCCATGGACCATGAGCTGTTAACGGATGTGCTGCGCGGGCAGTTTGGTATGCCGGGGTTTGTCCGCAGCGACCTGACGGCGGTTTCCCGCTTGTATGACTGGCACTTTATTGCCGAAACGCCGGAGGAGGCCATCCGCCTTGGGCTGGAAGCAGGCGTGGACTTACAGCTTTACGACTTTCCGCATGATGTCTGGCAGAAAGCGATTGCCCACCTGATTGAAAGCGGTTCCATGAAGATGTCGGTGCTGGATACGGCGTGTCGGCGTGTGCTGCGTATGAAATTTGCACTGGGGTTGTTTGAAAATCCTTATACGGACGAAAAACGCGCCGATAAAATCCTGCGCTGTCCGGAACATCTGGCTACCGCGGAAAAAATAGCGGAGAAATCCATCGTACTGCTCAAAAATGACGGTCTGCTGCCAATCAGAAAAGACCTGCGCAGCGTGGCAGTCATCGGTCCGGCAGCTGATACGGTTTCTTACGGCGACTATACCGAAACACGCGGTCGCAAAGGCGGGGTTTCTGTGCTGGACGGAATCCGTGCTGCAGTCAGCCCTGAAACCGAGGTGCTGTATGAGCGCGGCTGCAACTTTTTGGGGCAGGCGCTGCACCCGTTTGATCCGTCCATGCTGCGCGATGAAAACGGCGAATCCGGGCTGACAGGTCACTATTATAACGGACCTGTGCCGCAGGGCGAACCGGTGCAGGTTCGCACGGATCGCACCGTCAACTTCAACTGGATTTTCGCACTGCCGCATCCTGCCCTGGATGCCAACTGTTTCAGCGTTGTCTGGACGGGTTCTGTGGTTATGCCCCGCACAATGGATGGCTGCATCGGGCTGAGTACGCAGGATAGTATGCGCCTGTACGTGGATGACAAACTGCTGATTGATGGCTGGGGCAAGGATAAGAGCGCTGACCAGGCATTGGATTTCCACTTTGAAGCCGGACGCACTTATAAAATCCGCATTGAGTTTGTCAACGACCGGCGGGGCGCCCGCGTGATTTTCGGGTACAGCGCCGGGCGGGAAAATTTCCCCGCAGCAGTGGAAGCCGCACGCAAAGCGGATGTCGCCATTCTTTGCATGGGCGACAACGAGGAGACCAGCGGCGAGAACTTTGACCGCACCGACCTGAACCTGCCCGGCAGACAGCTTGAGCTGGTACAGGCTGTTTATGCAACTGGAACCCCTGTGGTGCTGGTGCTGCAAAGCGGACGCCCCGTTACGGCGAATTGGGAAAACGATCATCTGCCTGCCATTCTGGAGGCGTGGTTCCCCGGTGAGCAGGGCGGCACCGCTATTGCAAAAACACTGTTTGGCGATGCAGCCCCGGGTGGACGGCTTCCCATCACATTCCCGCGCAGTGTCGGGCAGATTCCCTGCCATTACAGCCGGCGACCCGGCGGCGGAAAACGCTATGTGGAGATGGACTGGCTGCCTGCCGCTGTATCCGTTTGGCTACGGTCTGACCTACACAACATTTGCTTACCGCGATATGGCCCTGAGCCGCAGCGTGATCGACCCGCAGGACACGGTCACTGTCAGTGTCACGGTCACCAATACCGGCAAGTACACCGGCGATGCCGTGCCGCAGCTGTATGTGCGGGATATGTTCAGCTCCGTCGTAAAGCCGGAGCGCCAGCTGGCAGCTTTCCGCCGTCTGACGCTTGCGCCCGGTGAAAGCCGTCGGGTGGAACTGACTGTCGGACCAAAGCAGCTGCGTACCCTTGGTCCTGATTATGTATGGCGGGTAGAACCCGGAAAACTCCAGCTTGGCGACAATGCAGAGAATATTCTGCTGCGCGCCGACCTGACCGTAGAGTAAAGCAAGGAAGGAGAAACGGCGTATGTTGTATCTGGGCGTAGATCTTGGCGGCACAAACATCAAGGCCGCACTTGTGAACAGCGAGGGTGAAATTCTGTGCGAAGCCAACACCCCCACAAACCTGCCGCGCCCGGCGGAAGCTGTCTGCGATGACATTGCAGCGCTGTGCCTGCAGCTGGCGGAGGGAAAGGACGTTGCAGGTGTTGGTGTCGGATGCCCGGGAACTGTGGACGGCGGAACGGTGCTGTATTCCAACAACCTAGATTGGCATGATTTTGCAATGGAGGAATATCTGGCGCAAAAGACAGGTCTGCCGGTTGCCGTTGGTAATGATGCAAATGTTGCTGCATTGGGCGAGGCTCTTGCGGGCTGCGCTAAAGGCGCACAGAGTACGGTTGTCGTTACTCTGGGTACCGGCGTTGGCGTGGGAGTGGTACTGGACGGAAAACTGCTGACAGGCTACACCGGCGCCGCCTCCGAAGCCGGACACATGGTGATTCTTGATACAGCAGACGCCCCGCGCTGCACCTGTGGACGTCATGGATGCCTTGAGGCACTGGCCAGTGCCACCGCACTGATCCGCATGACAAAAGAAGCACGGCTTGCCCACCCGGAAAGTGCGCTGAACGTGCTGGCCGCAAAGCCGGAAGACGTGAACGGTCGCACGGCATTTGATGCCGCTGCGCAGGGGGATGCCGCCGCACAGCAGGTTGTGGATACCTACATTCATTATCTTGCGGTAGGCATTGCCAACCTGATCAACATCTTTTTCCCGGAGGTCATCGGGCTGTCCGGCGGTGTAGCCAACCAGGGTGAAAACCTGCTGAAGCCGCTGCGTGCCGCCGTGGAGCCCATGATGTTCGGACATGATTTTGCCAAAAAACATACCCGCATTACAGCCTGTACGCTGGGCTACCGCGCAGGGGTCATCGGTGCAGCCCTGCTGGCCAAAAGCCGCATGGAATGAGGAAAATTAAGATGGACATCAAAAAAGAATATGAGCGATGGCTTGCTAATGCAACGGCAGATGCCGATGTTGCCGCCGAACTGAAAACGCTGGACGATGCCAAAATCGAGGATGCCTTCTACCGTGACCTTGACTTTGGCACGGGTGGTCTGCGCGGCGTAATCGGTGCAGGCACCAACCGCATGAACATTTACACGGTCGCAAAAGCATCGCAGGGCTTGGCTGACTATCTGAAGAAAAACTTTGCAGAGCCTTCTGTGGCAATCGGCTATGACAGCCGCATCAAGAGCGACGTGTTCGCAAAAGTCGCTGCTGGTGTTTTTGCAGCCAATGGGGTCAAGGTGAGTATCTGGCCTGTTCTGATGCCGGTGCCTACCGTGTCCTTTGCGACCCGTTATCTGCATACCTCTGCGGGTGTCATGGTCACCGCTTCCCATAACCCCAGCAAATACAACGGCTACAAGGTTTACGGCGCAGATGGCTGCCAGATTACCACTGAGGCTGCTGCGGAGATTCTTGCCGAAATCGAGAAGCTGGACATTTTTGCAGACGTCAAGACTAGCGATTTTGAAGCAGGTGTTACAAGCGGCAACATCCAGTACATCCCGGACGAAGTCTATACCGCATTTGTGAATGAGGTCAAGAATCAGTCTGTCCTGTTTGGCGAAGAAGTCAATAAGGATGTGGCTATTGTTTACAGCCCGCTGAACGGCACCGGCCTGAAGCCTGTGACCCGCACACTGAAGGAGATGGGCTACACCAACATCACCGTGGTCAAGGAGCAGGAGCAGCCGGACGGGAACTTCCCGACTTGCCCGTACCCGAATCCGGAGATTAAAGAAGCTATGGCACTGGGCATGGAGTATGCCAAAAAGTGCAATGCGGATTTACTGCTTGCCACCGACCCGGACTGCGATCGTGTGGGCATTGCAGTCAAGAACAAGGCGGGTAAATATGAACTGCTGACCGGAAACCAGACAGGTATGCTGTTACTGGATTATATTTGCTGCCAGCGTGTGAAACACGGCAAGATGCCCACTGACCCGGTTATGATCAAAACCATCGTGACGATGGATATGGGCGAGCAAATCGCTACCCATTATGGTTTGCGGACAATCAATGTGCTGACGGGATTCAAGTTTATCGGTGAGCAGATTGGCAAGCTGGAAAAGCAGGGCAGGGCAGACAGCTATGTGTTCGGCTTTGAGGAAAGCTACGGCTACCTGACCGGCTCCTACGTCCGCGATAAGGACGGCGTGGACGGTGCTTACATGATCTGCGAGATGTTCAGCTACTACGCCACCAAGGGCATCAGCCTGCTGGATAAGCTGGACGAGCTGTACAAGACCTATGGCTACTGCCTGAACACCCTGCACAGCTACGAGTTCGACGGCAGCGCCGGTCTTGCCAAGATGCAGAGCATTATGCAGGCATTCCGCGGCAATATCAAAGCGTTTGGCGGTAAGAAGGTTGTAAAGCTGCTGGATTATGCTTATGGCCTGGACGGGCTGCCCAAGTCCGAAGTGCTGAAGTTCCTGCTGGAAGATAACTGCTCTATTGTCGTGCGTCCCTCCGGCACGGAGCCGAAACTGAAAATTTACATTTCTGTCAGTGCCGAAAACAGAGAAGCTGCTGAAAAGGTCGAATGTGAAATTGTGAAAGACGCCGAGAAGTGGTTTGCTTAAAGTGAAGATTTTAGCGCCCTGTGCTGAGCGCCATAACCTATTTTGGTGCAGCTGCGACCGCACGGGGCATCGGCGGCATAGCCGAGGCTGGAATGCGGTGTTTCTACTCTGGCTGGGCATGACACAGTCAGCGTTTATTGTGTGCTATTTTTTGCGAGAACAGGAAACAGAAGATGCCTGAGTAAAAAATGAAATTTTGAGGTAAAGGAGATCCATATGAATATACTGAAATTGACTCCCAGCTGCAAGGATTACCTGTGGGGCGGCAGCCGCCTGCGCAGTGACTTTGGCATCAAGAGCGATCTGAACCCGCTGGCCGAGGCGTGGGTGCTTTCCTGCCACCCGGACGGTCCCAGCTATCTGGCGGACGGCACAACGCTGGCGGACTATGTGACCGCCCACCCGGGCTGCCTTGGCACCGACTGCGAGAAGTTTGAACAGTTCCCAATCCTGACAAAGTTCATTGACGCAAAGAACAATCTGTCCATTCAGGTACACCCCTCCAACGAGTACGCGCTGAAAAACGAGCATCAGTACGGCAAGACCGAAATGTGGTATGTGCTGGACTGTGAGCCGGGTGCCTTCCTGTACTATGGCTTTGACCATGAAATCTCCAAGGCGGAGTTTGAGGAGCGCATCAAGAATAACACCCTGACCGAGGTGTTGAACGCCGTGCCGGTGCACAAGGGTGACTGCTTCTTTATTCCGGCCGGCACGCTGCACGCCATTTGCAAGGGCATTGTCATTGCCGAGGTACAGCAGAACTCCAACGTGACCTACCGTGTGTACGATTACGGCCGTGTGGGGGCGGACGGCAAGCCCCGCGCCCTGCACGTGGAGAAGGCGTTGGACGTGACCCTGCGCACCCCGCCTGTCAAGCATGACTTCGGCAGCCATCTGGCGCAGGGTGAATATTTCACCGTGGATGCCAAGAACGGCGCGTTTGAGGACACAGCGGACGAGAAGAGCTTTGTTTCGCTGCTCGTCACAGACGGCGAGGGTGAGCTGACCTGCGGTGGTGAGACCGTGGTCGTCAAGAAAGGCGACAGCTTCTTCCTGCCCGCAGGCAGCGGCTGCTATGCCGTGCGCGGTACCTGTCAGACCTTGGTGACAAGGGTGTGAAGTAAGACTATTCGCTTGGCAGCGAACATCGGGATAGAAAAACACCGCAACTTAGAAATCAATCTGTGCTGGATACGCAAGCAAAACGGATGAAAGAGTTTATAAAAGCAAGCTGGTAAAGATACACATAATAATAGGTGAAGTAATATAAGGCAATACCGCATAATTCTAAGTGCCGATACGGCGAGCGAGGTGCGGCAGCCGCCGGAACAGTGCTTAAGCCGTCAGGCGGGAATTGTGCGGTATTACCATAAATTTTATGCTGTACCTGATACATTGCAAACAGCAGAAAAACTAGCACAGAGATATTTCATTGAAGAACTTACACTGAATCTTTCTGTTTGAGACAGGAACTTTGCCGCTATTGGTATATAGTCGGAATAAAAAACTTCTAATACAAAACACCGCTGATTCCTTTACTGAAATCGGCGGTGTTTTTTTAACTTCAAAAATTCACAAAAAGTTCAAATAATTAGTGCAAGGTTTTTGCACTAATTACATTTAAGATGAGGTTTAGAGAAATGAGAGGAGGTGATGGAGTGTCTGACGTCGAAATACGCCGCAATGAAATATCACCAACGCTACACCGTTTGGGTACACGCAAATCAATCACCAGCTCGTGCCAGAAAAAAATAACGCAATGATTGTCAACGATATTTTCAAAAGTTACCTGTCTGGAATGAGCATAAATGAAATTGCTGAGCATTTAAATACAATATATCCAAAAGAAAATAGCAAATGGAATCCCCGAACGATTCATGCAATCCTGCGTAATGAGAAATATATTGGAGACAGCTTGTACCAAAAAACCTACACAACGGATTCACTCCCATTGAAAAGGTATCTTAATACCGGTCAGCGCTCAAAATACTATGCGATGGAAACGCATGAAGGTATAATTTCTAAGACCGATTACGAAAAGGTACAGAACCTACTTGCAAAGAAAAGCATTACAGGGGAGATTGATAGAACTTGTGTATTTTCAAAGAAAATCTACTGCTCAATATGCGGCGCTATATGCTCTAGAAAAGGGCCGCCCACGCAAGGATTTGTATGGTGCTGCCGAACGCATTTGCAATCGAAAGCTCTTTGCCTACTCAAATCAATCCGTGAGGATGAACTCCAACAGGCGTTTTTGTCAATCTATAATCGACTGCAATGTAATCAGAAAACGATTCTGGAACCACTTGTGGATGACCTGCTTGGGTTACGGCATTTGCAAGAACAAAAATATAAAAAACGCCTTGCACTTGGAGAAGATATTCAGCATCTTGCAAAACAGAAACACAATCTTACCAGAATCCATACACTAGGTTATATTGAGGAACCACAATTTATAGAGCGAAGTGCAGCCATTGAGCAGCAAATCAGGGAAAGGAAACAATGCCTGCAATTTCTTTGAATATGCTGGAAACCTACACCCTGATGGCTATTGGTGAGGAGATCGTACCCCGCGCCAATTTCTTCCGTGACCGCTATTTCCCGACCGATGCCGGTGACCTGTTTGCCAGCGACAAGGTTCTGACCGAGTACCGCAAGGGCGACCGCAAGATGGCCTCTTTCGTGTCCCCGCGCGTTGGTGATATCCCGATGGACCGCCGCGGCTACGAAATCCACGAGTACCAGCCCGCATTCATCGCGCCCAGCCGCCCGCTGACCGCCGATGAACTGAACAAGCGCGGCTTCGGTGAAGCACTGTACAGCCAGAGTACCCAGGCCCAGCGCGCTGCTCGTCTGTTGCAGGATGACTTGCGCGACATGGATCTGCGCATTGAGCGCCGCGAGGAGTGGATGTGCGCTAAGACCATGATCGACAACGGCTGCACGATGCAGGAGTATCTGGATGACAAAACCAAGGGCGATACCCTGATCGTGAAGTTCTACGATACCGCCACCGAACACAAGTACACACCCGCCAAGAAGTGGAACGCCGCCGGTGCTACCTACGCCGACTTCAAGAATGATGTCATCGCTGCCTGCCGTCTGCTGACCCGCCGCGGTCTGCCCGCTGAGGATATGCTGATTGGTGCTGATGTGAACAGCTGGCTCCAGTCTAATGCCGAGTTCCAGAAGCTGCTGGACCGCAACAGTGGAATCCTCACCGGCACGGTGAACGAGCAGCTGACCCGCTATCCCGGCGTGACCTATATCGGGCGCTTCAACTTCGGCGGACACAATCTGGATCTGTTCTGTGTGGACGAGGAGTACGAGGACGAGAACGGCCAGAGTGCCAAGTTCTTCCCTGCAACCAGCGTGGAGATCACCGCCCCCAGCTGCGGCCATCTGATGTACGGCCAGATTACCCAGATGGACTACGGCCAGACCGACTTTACCTCCTATGTGGCAAAGCGCGTTCCCAAGCTGATTGTGGACCAGCCGAACGACCGGCGTAAGCTGCGCTATGCCTGCCGCCCGCTGGCCGCCCCGAAGAACTACACCCCGTGGATTTACATGGAGAGCGTCATCGACTAAGCCGGAAGGAGTACGCCATGAAAGTGAGAATCATCTGCGGCAGCTACGGTTACCGCACCAAGTACGGCGTGAAGCCTGTAATGCTGGGCGAAACCTGCGAGGTTGACGGCATGGAGGCGGGCCGCCTGGTTGTGCTGGGCATTGCCGAAATCGTGGACGCACCCGCCTCGCCGTCTGCCGCCGCCCCTGCACAGGCTGCCGCCGAGCAGGAATATAACGATAACCCCGCCGAGGAGAACGCCACAGAAAAGCCCGCAGCCGCCCATCTGGTGCCCGAAGACCTTGCCGACATGACCGTTGCCAATCTGAAGAAGATGGCCGCCGACATGGGCATTGACACCAAGGCGCTGAAGACCAAGGACGCGCTGATTCAGGCAATCTGCGCCGAGGAGGTTTACCCCGGCGAACCTATGGACGGCCCCGATCTGGGCGCTGAAGCGCCCGTGGTGTGAGCGGGTTCCGTGACGCTGTGCAGGATGACCTGCATGGCGTTTTTTTGAACCTTGACGAGTTTGCCGAGCGCCACACGGTCATTTATGACGGCGAAACCTACGAGGATATCCCGGTAGTTATCACCGGGCTGCACGAGCGTGACCGCCGACAGCTGCAGAGCGACCATGCGCAGGGGCTGTACCTTGTGAGCCGCGTTATGCACTGCGCACTTGATGATCTGGGCGGCAATCAACCCGAAAAAGGCTGCCGTATCCGCATCAACGAGCGCGAGGGCGGCAGCTTTTTCCATGATTACTATGTGGCATCGTCCATCTGCGAGATGGGGATGCTGCGCGTAGAACTGGAGGATGTGGACGAATGAGCGTTTCTACCGCGTCCAACGGCGCTATCAACATCTACCTTACAGGCGGTGCGTTGGACAGGGCCGAGAAGATGCTGGCGGGTATACCCGGCGGCACCGAAAAGGCCGTGAAAAGCGCCATGAGCCGTGCTGTGAGCAATATGCGCAGTGGCTATGTCAAGGAAGTCCAGAAAAAATACGACATCAGCGGTGCCAACCTGCGGACCGACAAGAACATCAAATGCCGCTATTCCTACGCAAGCGGCAGCGTGACCGCTACCGTGACCTTTGCCGGGAAGAAAATTCCCTTGTATCGCTACAACGGAACGACCCCCAAGATTCCGAAATACGATACGAGCCGCCGTGTGCCTGTCGTTATCAAAAACGAGACGAAAATGGCGCACCCCGGCATCGCGGCGCGGGCGCACATTTTCAAGGATACATCGCCGTACCTCATTGATGAGAGCTTTGTTGCTACGATGAAAAATACTCACACGGGCATTTTTGAACGTGACGGCACAACAATGGGAAACGGCGGCGATGGCATCACCGAGAAGATGGGCCTTTCCATCCCGCAGATGGTCGGAAACGAGGAAGTCCGCGAGAACATCGCCGATGAAGCGTGGAAGAAGTTCGATGAACGCCTTGACCATGAGATCATGGCGCTGATGAACGGCTGGAGGTGATGTGAATGACTACGCTGATTCTGTTGGACAGGCTGACAGAGTTTACCCGCGATGCGGTGAAGGATCTGCTGCTGCCTGCTCGTCAGCAGGAAAACGATGCCGAAGCCCCTGCCATGAGGGCGGCGGAGGTGTATAAAATGCGGCTGCCCGATTCCGGCAGTGCCAAGAAGAAAGCGCCGTACATCATCCACCAAGTCGTGACCACAAACGACTTGCAGCCGCAGGGCGAACGAATCCACGCCACGGCCAAGCTGCGCACGGTGTTCTGTGTGTACAGCCCCAACGAGGAAGAAGGCTCGTTGATGCTTTTGAACCTTATGGAGCGGCTGCGCATTGCGCTGCTGAAGCAGGTCGTCATCGGCCACCAGTTTACGCTGGACACCACGGCGGGGCTGGAACGGCTGATGTATCTGGATGACACAGCGCCCTACTACATCGGAGAGATGGCGACAGAATGGATCCTGCCGCCTGTCCAGAGGGAGGTAAGCCCATGGGAACCAAACCCCAGACCATGACCGCTGACGGTGAGTTTTGCGTCTACCTTGGCCCGACCATCGTGGGGGTCATCCAGTACGGGGCCATCTACATGGGCAGCAAGGAGCAGGCTTTGGAGTCTGTCGCTGCTGCCATTGAGAAGTACCCGTTGATAGCGCGGCTGATCGTGACGAACAAAACGCTCGCCCAAGACCGCATCAAAATCAAAACACCGGGCAATCTGCTGTACGAAACGCGGCGGCAGCTGACCCGGAAATTTTAAGGAGGAAAACCTATGCCTACGAAACATGGCGTGTATACCACGCAGGCCGCTACCGGCGTGAGCACCCCGTCCGTTGCTGACAGCGGCATCCCGTTTGTTGTCGGCGCGGCCCCGGTGCAGTCAGCCGACAACTATTCTGCTGCGGCGCTGGGGCTGCCGGTGCTTTGCACCAGCTTTGCCGAAGCGAAAGCGGCGCTGGGGTACAGTGACGATTTTGCCAGCTATGACCTGTGCGAAGTGATGTACACCCACTTTCAGCTGTTCGGCTGCCAGCCCGTCATCCTGTGCAATATGCTGAACCCTGCTACGATGAAGGCAACTGTGACTGCTGCCGACATCAACCTGACCGATCACAAAGCGCTGCTGCCCATTGATGCCATCAATGATGCCTCGCTGGTCGTGAAGCCCAGCACCAGCGGTAGTGCGCTGACCAAGGGTACCGACTACGAGGCCTATTACAGCGGTGAGAACCTTGTCGTTGAGGCCATCGAGGGCGGCAGCGCCTATTCTGCCGCCAAGCTGAACATCGCCTACAACAAGGTGGATATCAGCAAGGTCACCAAGACCGTTGTTGCCGGTGGCTTTGCTGCGGTTGACAGCTGCATGAGCACTGTGGGCATCGTACCCGACCTGCTGCTTGCCCCGAAGTACAGCAGCGAGAGCGAGGTTGCCGCCGTGATGGCAACCAAGGCGGGCGGCATCAACGGTATGTTCGGCGCTAAGGCGCTGGTCGATCTGGATACCGCCACCGCGAACAGTTACACCGCCGCTGTGTCCACCAAGGCCGACAAGGGCATGACCGATGCCAACGAGATCGTGTGCTGGCCTATGGCTACGCTCGGTGACCGCAAGCTGCACATGAGCTGCATTGTGGCTGGCCGCATGGCTGCCACCGACACCAACAATGCCGGTGTGCCCTACGAGAGCCCGTCCAACAAGGACGCGAAAATCGACGGCCTGTGCCTTGCCGACGGTACCGCCGTGGTGCTGACCTTTGAGCAGGCCAACGCACTGAACGGCGGCGGCATCGTGACTGCGCTTAACTTCATGGGAGCGTGGAAGGTCTGGGGCAACTACACCGGATGCTATCCGTCCAGCACCGACCCCAAGGACATGTTCATTCCGTGCGGGCGTATGTTCGCCTATGTGCAGAACACCATCATCCGTACCTGCTGGCAGTTCCTTGACAAGCCCATGAACCGCCGCCTGCTGGATACCATCACCGACACGGTGAATATCTGGCTGAACGGCCTTGTGGGCAGCGGCTACCTGCTGGGCGCCCGCGTGGAGATCAGTGAGGACGAGAACCCCGTGACCCAGCTGATGGCGGGCATCATCAAGATTCATGTCTACATGACCCCGGCCAGCCCGGCACAGGAAATCGACTTCGTTCTGGAGTATGATTCCAGCTATGTGACCAGCGCTCTGACCGCGTAAAGGAGGAATAAACAATGCCGAGAGTAGATCAGTCTACCATCAACTGGGCCGTCTATGAGGACAACACCGAGTACGCCGGCATGGCACAGGCCACGCTGCCGAACCTTACCGCGCTGACCCAGAGCATCAGCGGTGCGGGCATCGCGGGCAATGTCGATGCAGTCATTCTGGGCCACTTTGATGCCATGAGCATGACGCTGAACTACCGCACCATGACCGAGCAGGCTGTACGCCTGAGCGAGCCCCGCCGCCACAACATCGACCTGCGCTATGCTGTGCAGGATGAAGACCCTGTTGCGGCCGCTGTGCAGATTCGCGCCATCAAGCATATTCTGGTGGTTATCCCCAAGACGCATACCCCCGGTACTGTTGCCCCGGCTACCCCGGAGAACGGTACCGGCGAGTTCGCCGTGCGTTACTGGGCCACCTATATCGACGGCAAGAAAGTCCGCGAGATCGACCCGCTGAACTTTATCTGCCTGATCGATGGCACCGACTACCTGGCCGATGTCCGTAAGGCCCTGGGCAAGTAATTTGCCCGGCAAAATCCGCTGACCCTGCCTGTAGTTGCGTGACAGATGGCTCACACATTTATGACAACACCCCATGCTGGTCAGCAAATTACAGGCAAGTTAGATATGCCCGGAGAGAAGCCCTCTCCGGGCGTTTTTTTGAAGAATGAAAGGAGTTTGGCAAATGAGCGCCATTGACAACAAGCAGCTGAAAGCTGCACAGGCCGAGGCGGCAACCGCCACCGATACTTATACCCATGTGTTCAAGAAACCGTTCACCTATGAGGACAAGACCTACGAACAGCTGACGCTTGATTTCGGCAGCTTGACGGGGCGCGACTTCATGGCGATTGACCGTGAGGTGCGCGAGCGCGAAGGGCGTGTGCCCATTGTGCCGGTGTACGACACCAGTTTCCTGATGCGCATGGTCTGCCGCGCCAGCAAGGAGAAAATCGACTATGACACGATTGTTGCTGCACCGTTTGCAGAGTTCAACGCGATCCGCGATAAGGCGCGCAGTTTTTTGCTGCGCACGGAGATGTAATAGACCGGGACTGCCTGTGGCTGCGTAAGCAGTGCATGATGCTGGCCCGGAACTGTTGCACCCCCGTGGATTACTGGCTGTCAATGACACTGGCCGAGTTGCAGGTCTGGATTGATGCCAACAACGGCCTGTTTGACAAGGACAATACCAAACAATAACCCATAAAGGAGGCTGCCGTGGCAAGCCGTAAAGAATACGAAATGCTATTCCAGTTGGATGCAAAGCTCGGCAGCAGCTATACATCCACATTTTCCAAAGCAAAGAGCGGCCCCAGCGAACTGCAAAAGGAAATCCGCAGTTTGCAGAGTGTGCAGGCTGACATATCGGCCTACACCAAACAGCAGGCCGCCGTTGAAAAGACCCAAGTCAAGCTGGACAATCTGAACAAGCAGTATCAGTTGTTAGCGCCTCTGATGATGCAAGCAATTCCCTAGGCGAAGTGCCGCCAAAGCTAAGCGACATTACGGCTGAAGCACGAGGCGTAACCGATTCTCTTGAAGAGGCGCAATCGGTCATGCAGGCTAGCGCTGAAACCACAATGGCGACTGCCAGCACGGCGGATCTGTACATCACCAAGCTGGAAGAAATGGGCGACTATGCCAAGCTGAGCGCCGATGACCAGCAGGAATACCGCAATGTGCTGACGCTGCTGTGTGACCTGATGCCCGATCTGGCCGGGTATATTGATACCACCACCGGTGAGATACAGGGCGGCACCACAGCGCTGCGCGGATATGCCAAGGCGTGGCAGGACAGCGCCAAGGCACAGGCCTACCAAGAGTTCATGTCCGATGTGTCGCAGCAGTACAACGATGTCACCAAGGAGCTGTACCAGAACCAGCTGAAGCTGACCGAGGCACAGACCAAGGGCGAAGCCGCCAGCAAGGGAATGGACGAGACCTATCAAAAGCTGCTGTCCACCCTGGGCATGACGGATGACGAATTCCAGAAAACCTACGGCAGCGTGAGTGCCATTGCGGGTGTTCACCTTGACCCCGAAATCGCTGACGAGGTTATGGACCTGCGCGACAGCTACGAGGAATATTCCAACCAGCAGCTGGAGGCCGCCGAGAATGAAAAGGTCTACCAGCAGGCCGTTGACGATGGCATCGCCAAACAGGGCGAGGCCCAGCAGGCCATTGAAGATGCGCAGACCGCCTACGAGAATCTGGAGGCCGCCCAGTCCGGGGCCACAAGCTCTGCATCCGAGGGCGCGGCTGAGCTCGGACAGGCCATCAGCGATGTGACAGTCGAAGCCCAAAAGCTGGTTGAAGCCTACAACACCGCCTATGATGCTGCCGAGAAATCCATCGGCGGCCAGTACGAGATTTGGGATAAGGCATCCAGCGTGAGCGCCACCAGCGTGGACGCACTGAACAAAAACCTTGAAAGCCAGACCACCTACTGGCAGGACTATAACACCAACCTTGATACCCTGCGCGAAAAAGCCGGGAGCATAGAGGGCTTGAGTGATATGGTAGCCAGCTTCGCCGATGGCAGTAAGGAATCTGTGGACGCTATCGCCGGTATGGCCCAGGCGGCCCAGGATGGCGGCGGCAAGCTGGAAGCGATGGTGAAGAACTGGCAGGATCTGCAGCAGGCACAGAAGGATGCCAGCGGAGCGCTTGCCGACCTGACCACCGACTTCAGCAGCAAAATGGATGAACTGGCCCAAAAGGCCGGTGACACTGTAGATGAACTGGATATGAGTGCCGAGGCTGCAAAAAACGGCAAGGCCACGGTGCAGGCATTCATCGACAGCGCATCCAGTATGCTGCCCGATGTGCAGACCGCCTATGCGAAGATCTGCACGACTGCGGCCAATGCCCTGCAGAGCAAGCTGGACAAAGCCAACACCAGCGGACGCGCCCAGAAAACCGGCGCACAGGCCACAGGCACGCGCAATGCCGAACCCGGCTGGACGCTGGTTGGCGAGTACGGGCCGGAAATCGTCTACATGCAGGGCGGCGAGGGCGTTCTGAATGCCGCCCAGACCAAGGATGTGCTGCCCGCACTGGATGACCGCTACACCGATACCCGCGCTGAGAATGCCGAAGTGCCTGCCCCGAAAGAAACGGCGCAGGCTGCCGAGAGCGCCGCCGTCAACCACCACGAGGGCATACGGAACGACACCAGAGCAGCCCAGACCCCTGCCACAACCGCGCGAGTGATGCCACAGACGGCTGATGGACCCGCAGAGGCGGGCTCCGC
>ENA-ORRT01000473-ORRT01000473.1-human-gut-metagenome-genome-assembly--contig:-NODE-473-length-25979-cov-5.16182_pt1 | contig 25979 bp, 19 predicted proteins | sample MGYA00242181_ERZ509146 | MGnify/ENA primary metagenome ERZ509146 (study PRJEB26280, sample SAMEA2338624) | human gut metagenome | biome: human gut; feature: human-associated habitat; material: faeces...
TTTTATTTAAAGAAATCAGGGAATTAGTTGAAGAAAAATAGCCCGATTAAAAAAAATCACGGGCTATTTCACGGGAGTTTGGGTTTATAGAAGGAAGGGAGGCTGCGGCCTCCCTTTTGTTTTAGAAGTTCCAGTTTGCTCTTGCCGTCAAGGCTGCTTCGAGCTTGCCGTCACCGGTTGCTGCCGAGGCAGCCAGACTGCCTTCGAAGCGTCCTTGTTTCACAGAAACCGCCATAGTTCCGAAACCGTTCCAGCGGCGGAAGTTCTTCTGAGAAATATCTTCCTTTGCTTCAGTTCCAACCGCAAACAAGCGAGACTCCTTGGACAGCTTCCCGACTTTGACCGATCCGCCCAACTCTCCCTTAAGGCGGATTTTTGTATCCGTCGCAGAGGAAACTGCCCAGCTTCCTCTCAAACTCAACGGCACCTCTGCGAACACCTGAGCCTTATTCTTCAGCCTAAAGGCATCCTGAGAGCCGATAGATGTTTTCTCGGTTGCTTTCGGGAACACCCAAAGCTGCGGATAGGCCGCGATCGAGAGTTCTTCGGTCAATGCATAGGCGACATCTCCTCCGACGTTAAATAACGTCTCAGGGACACGCGTCTTCAGTTTGTCCATCTGCATCGAGCCGGGCAAGGAAGAGGTAATTTTTCCTCTGGAGTGGCCGATGCTGCTGTTTAAGGCAACGGAGATCTTCTCGAATCTCTTGCCGACGGAGAGGGACAGACCAAAAATATTTTGTTTGCCTGAGGCGTCCAAGACAGTATGTCTGCTCTTTGAGGAAACGTGACCGCCGTCAAAAGATACAGACCAGCTTAAACCGGCCGCATTTTTCCCGGCGGCTCCTATGCGCACGGTTTCAGAGGTTGCGCGGTATCTTGAAGAGCCGAGGTAGCCTCCGAGGTTATTTGAGAAAAACAAACCGCCTCCAACCTCGCCAAACATATAAATGCCCGGTTCTTTCTTTTCCATGACGGTATGAAGTTCCCAAAGCGTCTTCTTCATACTTTCTCCGCGCACACGGAGCGTATTTAATCGAGTACCTAACAGAGAGCCGAGCTGTGTCGCTTCCTTAATCAGTTTATGAGACTGCTGAGGGTTAAAGTAAACTTCGTTGTCCACGCGAGCAAAGAATTTTTGAGCCGCATTCAAAGAGTCGACTGTAAAACCTTCCGGGTTGTCATAGAGCCAGCCCTGAAGCTCCGGATAGACAAAGTTTTGAGAGTTGATTTCTCCGTGCTTAATGAACCAACCTTCTCCTGCAACGTTTTCCAGTTTCAGGGAGAGATTAGGGTTAAGCGACACGAGGTTCACATCGGATCTTCCGTTGATTTCCGAAACAGTCGTATCCGTCAGCTGATTGGTTCCGAATGGATCCACCACAAAGATCGAACTATTCGGCTGGAAGGAGAGAGAACCGTCTGCGGCAGAAGTAAATACAGGAGCATCTGCACGACCGCGCATCAGCAGCGCACCGCCTTCCCCAAACACAACACCGGCTTCCCCTTCTCTTGTAGCTGCATTGCCAAGACGAATAATGTTTCCATTACCCAGAACTTGGGTTTCATTTACGACCAGAACAGCCTTTGAAGGATTGCCAAATTGCTCCAGAATGGACAAAGTCTCAGGAATTCCGTAGCCGTTTCCATCTCCTGAGGCATCGTCTCCTAGAATCAGCACGCCTCCGTTATCGACCTGGATCTGATTATCCCTTCCCTCCCATTTCTTAAGATACAAAGACACCTTTTGCTGGGGCTCGGGACCGCCCTCGATAGAAATATCGGAAGCAAAAATTTCGGCCTGATCAAATTGTGCCTGACCGCCTTTTGTAAGGCTGAAGGTTGTCTGAGACAAACCTTTATTTTTTGTTCCAAGAGTTAAGGTACCTGCCTTCAGAGAACCTGCCACAATTGCTTCGGCATTCTGAACGACCAGCGTGTTAGAGGTAAGGGCGCCGGCAATATTCATCGATCCGCCAGTCACTTCAAGAGATTTTCCGCTCAGGACTTCTGCTCCGGCTGCAACGTTCAGCTTACCAGCCGTTTGATGGAAGGAGGCCTGAAGTTCGGTGTGAGAAAGTTCTTTGAAGTTGGTTTCGCCTTTATTAACGATCAGGGCATTTTCAAAGGTTAAAACCGAGCCGGAAAAATTCAGCTTGCTGTCCCCTTCAACGTAAACCGCAGCCGTTAAGTGTGCTTTTCCGGTCTTTCCTCTGCTTTCCTCTGTTATACCGTGAATCGTTAAGCTCGAAGAATCCGTTAAAACGACGGTCTGGATCTTCTCATCAATTGCAGCAACCGGTCCGGGAGCGTAGAGGGCAACATCCGAACGGTTGAGTGTTAATTGGTTTGTTTTATCAGACGTCAGCGAGCCAATACGGATTGTTTGGTCAGTCAGTTCTGTGCTGTCTTCCAAATCTAATCGCACGGAGGCCAGAGCTATATTCGGCTTATCTAGCAGACCATAGTGATTCTTAAGGGTAACTTTGTGAATGTACCCGCTGCTCTCGTCGATAAACACCTCTCCGGTAAAGATCAACTCGGCGCCCTTATAAGCATCGGAGGCTTTGTTGAGATACTCAAGAGAAGCTTTTTCATCGGTCAGAGTTATCTTTGAGAAAGGTTTGGACCATTTTTCAGTTATTTCTCCAGCTAACAATGTGCCGCCCACCAACATGTCGGATACAAAGTCTTTGGCAGATACCGTGAAAATATTTTTCGATTCTGAAGTGAGTTGAACAACTGAAAGATTCCAATTCGCCGGATTTAACTGTGTTTCAGAAACGATTTCAAGAGCTCCGCCTATCTGCTGATAAGATCCTCCGAAGCCGCTGAGATCCCCTTTTAAATAAACGTCTGCGCCATCAGCTATGACCTTTCCATTTCCTGTGAAAACTTTCCCGGCTTCAACATGAAACGAGGAAGATGCCTTCAGCACTAGCACTGCTGAGGATTCGAGATTGAAGGCCGTTCCAAGCGTCTTGAACGAAGAAGGGCCGCTCAATTCAAGGAGAGACTCATCGGCTCCCCGTGTGTTTCCTCCGACTTGAACCAGCAAAGCAGGAGTTTGACTGAAGTCTTTGACAGTAAATTGGTCCAAAAAGTGAAGAGCCGTGCCCTCTGCAATACTTATTGCGAGAGATCCTGTGTCGTTCAACCTCTGAATTTCTAGATTAACGGCCTTCTCAAAATTTACTTGAAACTGGCTGTCAGGTATTGTCCAAATCCCTAGAACACGAGAGCCTTCGCGATTTGCATCCAATATTCTTAGGTCAAGTTCCCGATTTATCGTAATTGATTCTGGATTAGAAATTGACGCATGTATGGAGCTAAAAGTCAGGAGAGCTGATTCTGTCCCTGTATTGATAAAACCGTACTGTAGTTTTGGAAGAGCGGTAGACGCATCCTCTATCAGTCTGTCTGCAATATTCCACTCCATGTTTGTGAGGGCCGGTCTTCCCTCAGAAAATGCGAGAAGGAATTCATCGATCTCTTCGTCAGTGCTTTCCTCTGTCCACCAAGTCAGATCCTCCAATTCCCAAAAGTTAAACTTTTCAGGTTTGGTATTGGCCGCTTCTGCGGCTGCAAAATGGCAAATAGAAAAAAGAACTGCACCGGCAACAGACCGATGCAGCATGTCCGAAATATTTTTTCGCGGCATGTAGCTGCTCCGTATAGAGTCAGCCCCGCGTTCAATCTATATCGGGTTGTCGATGTTCACAAAGCTGACATTTAATTGTGGAAAACGAGAAGCTAACCATTGCGATAGTGCTCGAATCCCTAATGTCTCACTTGCGTGATGGCCGACCGCGAAATACGGAACCCCTAATTCCCTTGCTTCCAGAACTGTGCGCTCACTAATCTCGCCGCTCAGGTAGGCCTGAGCGCCTGCGTCTGCCGCTTTTTCGAGATAGTCTTGTGCCGCACCACTGCAAAAAGCAACTCTTCGTATTGAAGGGGGAGAGTCTACGGGCAAAACATAAGGCACCCTCCCGAGAACCTCGGTTAGTTTGTCAGTGAGTTTTTCAATTGTTACAGGTGAGTCAAACTCTCCCTGCAAGACAAGGGGCTCGTCCGGAAGAGGCGTTACATCTTTTATTTTTAGCAAGCGCCCGAGCTCGTGGTTATTACCTACCTTTTCATTGGCATCAAGAGGTAAGTGATAGGCAATGAGGTTAATATCGTGCTCAAGAAGCTTCTTAATTCGGACTCTTTTTATTCCGGTAATTCTCGGATTTTCATTCTTCCAGAAATAGCCGTGGTGAACAATAATTGTGTCTGCCCCCCTCTTCACGGCCTCATTGATGAGAGCCTCTGAGGCCGAGACGCCGCAGACGATATCCTTGACCTCTTTTTTGCCCTGGATCTGCAGTCCGTTGGGGCAGTAGTCTCGAAATTTTTCCGGCTCCAACAGTTCGTTGAGCGCCTCCAGAAGTTTTTGGATTTTCATCGAATTCTTCCCATATAAAAACCGCCGGGAATCCCGGCAGTCTTAAATATCACAAATAGCTTACGGCATGACTAAACCGCTGCCGCCGGCACCTTCAGGAGGCGTGAAGCCGGGCTGACCCGGAACCACAATCTTGCTTGCGGCTGCGCGGCGCAGTTCCTGCAGCTCTTTCATGGTCTTTTCAACGCCGGCCTTAGCGGCTTCGCGATAATTTGCGACAGCGGCTGCCAAGTTGTCGGCTTCGATATCAAAGGAGATCGGAGCGCCCATCTGAGTCATGATCTGAGCTTCGCCGGTGTAAATAACCTTGCGGCTCTCGTCCACTTTGCCATCTGCTGTTACAGGCACCAGGCAGCGAATCACACCGATCTTTCGGTCGGTGTAAATTTCTTCGCGGAAAAGGTTGGCTGCATCCATCTGCTCCTGGCCCTTTTCGGCTTCAGTCTTAACTTCTTCAGTCATTTATCTATTACTCCTCAAATTTTATTCTGTGTATTCTGACTCGAGATTTGACTCCGGATTTGCAAAGAGGCTCAAACAGAGCCTCTTTCCCGTAATCATCTGTAAACCATGACGGGAATCTTGGAATGAGTCAGAACTTTTTGAGTTTCACTGCCTAAAAGCACGGCTGCAAAGCCCTGTCTGCCGTGAGAGGCCATGAAAATCAAATCGCAGTTGTATTCATTGGCGGCGTCAATAATCGCTTCGGCCGGAGAGAAGGATTTGAAAGCCACAACTTCGCAGTTGATGTCTTTTTTCTCAACCAGTTCTCGAGCGATTTCCAGTTGTTCCTGAGCCATTTCCTTAACTCTGGAATCGTATTGATCAATACTTTCAGGTCTGTACTCAGAGAGATTGGTATAGCTGTAAGGCTCAATAACAGTAATGATGACAATAGAGGAACCCAGAGCCTTGGCAAAATCGGCCGCAGCTTCAAGCGCTTTATCAGAGAGTTCGGATCCGTCTGTCGGAACCAAAATACGGTTATACATAGCTGACCGTCCTTTTAAGAATTTTATTTACCCATAAGTGTAATAGGATTTGTTACATTCCGTTAAGTTTTATTTAGTGTCGATCCCCGTAATGTGGTTGATCGCGACAGAGGCGGCGGCCAAGCCCAAAGCTGCTGTTACTACAACGGAAGATCCATAGCCGGCACAAGATAGGCCGGCGCCGACGTCACACACTCCTTCCGGACGTTTAACGGGGTCTGCGGTGTAAACACAAGGAATGCCGAACTTCTCAATTCTCTTTCCTGCTTTTAGTTTAGGAAACCCGTATTTTTTGCGAAGGTCGTAACGCATTCGGGATAAAAGAGGATCTCCGGTCGTTCGGGCTAAATCCTCGTGAATAATGTTCATGGCACTCGTCTTGCCACCGGCCGCGCCGCACGCAACTATGTATTGCTTTCTTTTTTTACAGACGGCCGCCATAGCTGCTTTAACTTTAACGTTGTCAATGCAGTCAAGAATGATGGCGTCTTCCGGCAGAAGCGATTCTGCGGTTTCTACTTCGATGAAATCTTCAATCTTCCTGCAGTCGCAGAGCGGATTGATCGCGTGGATTCTTTCTGCCGTCGCATCGACTTTCGGTTTACCATAAACCCCTGTCATCGCCTGCAACTGACGGTTCGTATTGCTCTCTGCGACATTATCTAAGTCCACCAGAGTGATGCGGCCAACGGCCGTACGAGCTAAAGCTTCCGCTGCCCAAGAACCCACGCCTCCTAAACCGACCACACAGACATGAGCATTTTTTAAGCGTTCGGCACCGGCTTTGGTGTAGAGTTTTGCAACGCCGCCAAAGCGTCTTTCGTAATCGAGCGGATATTTGTTCTCTTCAGCCATTTTCAACTTCTATTCGTCAGACACCGTCCTCAAAAGAAACTTCGTCTTGCCCTAATGTTTCTTTGATAACTCTTTTAATTACAGATGGGATAATTCATAATGTCAACAAAGCTCGTGAAAGAAAAACAAGCTTACTAACAATGATTATCGGAGGTTAAATGAAGATTTTAGTTCCCATCGACGGAAGCGAGTTCAGTAAACACTCAATTGAATTTGTCACTTCACGTGCAACTCTCTTAGGACACAACCCTGAAATCGAACTGCTGAGCGTGCAGGCCCCCGTTCCCGCAAGAGCCTCCAAATTAATCGGCAATGGCTCCCTGAGCGGTTATTACGACGAGGAAGCCAACGTCATTCTTGAACCTGCAATCGAAGCACTGAAAGCCGCAGGCGTCAAAGCTACCGCCCGCTATGCTGTCGGCGAAGCCCCTCCGACAATCGCAAAAGTTGCTGAAGAATCCGGCGCCGATCTGATCATCATGGGTTCTCATGGCCGCTCTGCCTTGAAGGGCCTCCTGCTTGGTTCGGTTACCAATTCCGTCTTGGCGCTCTGCGACAAACCCGTCCTGATCCTGCGCAACAAACCGGCGCCCACTAATGACTCTCTGAAGGTCGGCGTTGCGATCGACGGCTCCAAGTATGGTGAAGCCGCTGTCGAACACATTCTTAAGAACCACGATATTTTCGGCGACCATCCGACGTTCTATCTGATGAACGTCGTCAGTGACTACGCCGGTGTCGTTATGCCGGATATGGCCGGTATGGCGCTCCCGACAATGAATGAATCCGAAGTTCGCGCCATGCAGCAGGAATCTTTTGATGAAGCCGTCGGCCCGAGCCGTAAAGCTTTCCAAGACAAAGGCTTCAAGACAGAAGAAATCTGCCTGGTCGGCAATCCCGGCGACGAAATCGCAGCTTTCGCTAAGAATGAAGGTTTAGATCTCATCATCATGGGAACACGCGGCTACGGCGCTTTCAAAGCCGCCGTCCTCGGTTCGACCGCTACGCGTATTGCCGCGATCAGTGACACGCCTCTGTTGGTAATTCAGGCAAACTAACGCCGACGGACGTTTAGAACAAACCACACTTACTCAAGGGCGTCCATCGAGGCGCCCTTGTTCATTATAAAAATGACAAAAATCCTCAAAATCGTCGCCTTCATGGCCCTCCTGCACTGCGGTTTTACTTCTTCGCGCGTTATTTCCACCCTTTATGCCCTGCATTACGGGCAGCCTGCGTGGATGGTCGGCGTGATTTTGAGTACTTATGCGGCGATTCCGGCACTGATCTCAATTCATGTCGGGAAATTCATCGATAAGATCGGGGTTCGTATCCCGATCACGGTTTCTTTCCTGATGATCTCGGCGGCGTGCCTGATGCCGATTCTTTTCCCGTATGAGCAGTTTGGCTTTTGGCCTATCATCGTGACGTCTTTGCTTGCGGGTACAGGATTTGTTTTTACGCTCATCAGCGGCCAGGGCTTAATCGGACATCTCTCAAATAATAAAAATCGGGCAACGGCTTTTACCTATCAATCCATCGCCTTTTCAATTTCGGGGTCAACCGGACCGGTTGTAGCCGGCTACCTGATCGATCACGGAAGCTACTATTGGGCGTTCGGCGGCGCGCTGACTTTTGCGCTCCTCGGCGGCGGAATCTTTCTGCTCCAGGCACGCGGCCTACCCTCGGCCTTTAACAAATCTCAGGCTAAAGATAATCGGCATCACAGTGCCTTTGAATTATTCAAAGATGAGAAAGTCAGAAACGTTCTGCTTGCGTCTGCCTTCGTTTCTATGGCTTGGGATCTTCAGGCCTTCATGATTCCGGTTTACGGCACCGAAATCGGATTAGACGCCGTCGCCATCGGCTGGCTGTTAAGTACATTCTCCATCTGCACGTTTGCCGTCCGAGTTTTCATGCCGATCCTTTCTCAGATGTTCAAAGAATGGTCCATCATTATTTTCGTGATGATCTCAGCCGGTCTGACTTATATTGTTTTTCCTTTTACGACATCGCTCACGCTTCTCTTCCTACTTTGCGGATGGCTCGGCGCCTCTCTCGGAGCTTCTCAGCCGAACGTTCTCTCGCTGCTCCATCAGGTAACTCCTGACGGCCGCGTAGGCGAAGCGATCGGAATCCGAACCATGCTGATGAACGCCAGCCATGCGATTTTGCCCCTGCTCTTCGGTTTCGGCGGTTCGGTGATCGGAGCCGCATCGGCATTTTGGGCAACCGGGGCCTTAATGGTCGGAGCCGGTGCAAAAATCGGCTACTCCGTTAGAAATATGCGCGACCCCGCTGAGAAACTCGTGGAAGACAAGGCAATTGAGCAGGAAGAGAATATCGACTTCAAAAAAAAAAATGACAAATAATCCCGTAGTTATTACAAGGGGGTAACATCAATAAAGTAATTACTTATGGTTATTTTTCCGTAGAATAATTACAATAAGGTAGAAGCTGCGAAAAACCCTGTTTCGATAGAGACAGCGGATTCGATTACACATTACAACAGCAAATAACACAAGCCGATTACGATTAAGTTGCCGGAGGGAGGGTAATTTTGAACACTGGGGAGACAACCGTTCTCGTTGTGGAGCCGGATCTTGACACACAGCGAGTCTATCGTCAGCGTCTTATTCATGATCCTGACATTAAACTGATTGGCATTTGTTCAAGCATTGCCTCTGCGACTGCATTGCTTGCTCAAACAAACTGCGACATCCTGTTCACGGAACTCAACCTTCCGGACGAGGACGGCTTGGATTTTATCCGCCGCGCCTCCGAAGATCTCGCGGTTCAAAATATCGTTGCCGTCACTTCCAAAAACTCAGCTGCCGATATTGCTGCTGCCGTCGAAAACGGCGCTGTCGGCTATATCATGAAGCAGGACTCCGACCTTCACGATGTCGGAAACTACATCCGCATTCTGCGTGCGCATGGAAGTCCGATCAGCCCAACCGCAGCGAGGGTCTTAGTTGATGCCCTACGCCGGAAGCCGACCGTCAAGCCGGTCGTTTCCGTTGCGGCAAGTCGGCCTGCCGTTGCAAATCCCTTGTCACCAAGAGAAACCGAAGTTCTCAATCTTCTTGCCCGAGGCATGAGCTTCGCAGAGATCAGTTCGGTCTTAAACATCTCTTGTCACACGGTCACGGCGCACATCAAGAAGATTTACCGCAAGCTTCAAGTACATTCCCGAGGGGAAGCGGTTTACGAAGCCGCCCAGCTTGGAATTCTTCCGTCCATGTAAGACAAAAGCCGAAGGCTCGCACCTTCGGCTTTTTCTTTCAGCTGGTTTTCTATTTCTTCAAAACCCAGTCGCCGCTCTTGCCGCCGTGCTTTTCCAGCAAACGGATGTCGGTCATGCACATTCCGCGGTCTACAGCTTTAAGCATGTCGTAGATGGTCAGAAGGCCGACTTGGACAGCCGTTAGGGCTTCCATTTCAACGCCGGTTCTGCCTTTGGTTTCACAGGTCGCCACACAGCGCACTTTGCTTTCTTCCGGATAGAGTTCAAAGTCAACGTTCACATGCGTTAGGGCAATCGGATGGCAAAGAGGAATCAGATCCGGTGTCTTCTTCGAACCCATGATGGCAGCAATACGTGCAACCGCCAGAACGTCTCCTTTCTTAGCGTTCCCCTTTTCCACCAGGGCAAAAGTCTCCGGATGCATGCTGATCCAGCCCTCGGCGATACCGATGCGATGGGTTTGATCTTTATCGGCAATATCCACCATATGGGCTTCGCCCGCCTGGTTGAAATGAGTCAACTCGGACATATAAATACCTTTTTAGAATTAGTTACAGCAAAAAACAGGATTACTGTTATATTTTTCCTTACTGCTTGAATGATAAATATTATTGGATAAAAACGGAATGACTTTGAAACCGCTGCTCTCTCTGTGTCTCTCCTGTATTCTGGCTGCTGCGCCGATCGCGGGAACCTATGCACAGAACTACAATCTGCCGAACCTCGGTGCGGCAGGTGGTTCGGCCCTGTCTCCGATGCAGGAACATCAGCTCGGCGAAGAGATCATGGTCGAAGTTCGCTCCGATCCTACCTATCTGAATGACCCGGAGACCATCGACTACTTGATGCGTCTCGGCTACAAACTCGTCTCTGCCGGTCCGGGTTCCAGCTATTCCTTCTTCTTTTTCCCGATTCGTGATCCTTCCATCAACGCGTTTGCGCTTCCCGGAGGTTTCATTGCCGTTCATACAGGACTTGTCACTGCAGCATCCAGCGAAAGCGAGCTCGCTTCCGTTCTTTCTCACGAAATCGGACACGTTACGCAGCGCCATATTGCCCGAATGATTGAAAACCAAAAAGGCAATTGGGCTGCAACCCTAGGCTCTCTGCTGGTCGCCATTTTGGCGGCACGCGCCGGTTCGGCAGACGGCGCTGCAGCCTCGGTCATCGGCACCCAGGCCGCTCTTGCTCAGAATTATTTATCCTTCTCCCGCGACGCCGAACGCGAAGCAGACCGTGTGGGCTTTAATTCCTTAGTCCGTGCCGGTTTCGATCCGAAAGGCATGGAAAACTTCTTTGAACGCCTGGACTTCAATAACCGCGCTTATGAAGGCTCGCGCGCCGCACCGGCTTACCTGCGCACGCACCCGCTGACCATTGATCGTATGAGCGAAGCTCAGAACCGTTCCCGCATGGCCGGCAAAAGAAATCACAAAGACTCTCTGGACTTCTTTCTCATTCGTGCGCGTCTTCGCGTTCTTCAGTCCAACCGTTACCAGGGATGGTCGGATGCCGCAGACTACTTCAAAAACGAGCTGAAAACCGCCACCGGTTATCAGGCAATCGGAGCCCACTACGGTTTGGCTGTTGCTGCACAAAGAATGAAAAACAAGGCCGAGGCGCTTAAACAGATTGAAATTGCACAGAAGATGGCCGGAGAAAACTCGGCCATCATCAACAAACTGCACTCAAATCTCGTGTTTGAGTCTTCTCCGGCCAACCGCGCTCGAGGCCTGCAGCTTGCCAAAAACGCTCAGCAAAAAGCGCCCTTATCCACGATGCTCGTCCTTAATTACGGCGACCTGCTGCTCAAGGATAAGAAATACAACGATCTTCTGACCTTCCTGCGCCGACAACACGCGTTATCCAAGTCGACAGTTGAGTACCAGTCTTTCCTCGGACAAGCCTACGAAGCACTGGGCAAAGTCAGCCAGAGCCATCAGGCGATCGGCGAGATGTACGCACTGCAAGGTCAGCGAGTTGCTGCGATCCAGCAGCTTTCGCTTGCTCAAAAAGCCAACGACGGAGACTTCTACACCATGAGCGAAATTGATGCTCGACTCAGAGAACTTCGTCGAGATGAAGACTTTGACCGAAAGCATTCCAATTAGTCATTTTGACAGCCGACATCGGGCACTGACGGTCGTTCGCCGGCACTATCGTTGTCAAAAGTTACTTTTTTCGGGCTTAACGCGCGCTCATTTAGTGAGAAAATTATCAGAATTAACTTTTTAAGATCTAAGGTTATAAATTGACTGAAGAAATAAAGATGAACAATCCGATTGAAACCGATGCCGTCATTATCGGTGCCGGTCCTGTCGGACTTTTCCAAGTTTTTGAATTGGGCCTTCTGGAAATGAAAGCCCATGTTTTGGATTCTTTAAACCATCCGGGCGGTCAGTGCGTTGAGCTCTACCCCGACAAACCGATCTATGACATCCCGGCCGTTCCTGTCTGCACTGCCAAAGAACTGACGGAAAACCTGCTCAAGCAAATTGAACCGTTCAAGCCGACCTTCCACTACGGGGAAGAGGCCCAGGTCCTTAAGAAGCTCGATGACGGACGTCTCTACGTTAAAACCTCCAAAGGCACCGAATTCTTAGCCAAGGCTGTCTTCATTGCAGCCGGTGTCGGCAGCTTCCAGTCTCGTACCCTCAAAGTTCCGCACATTGAGCAGTTCGAAGGCAAGCAGCTTCACTACCGCGTCAAGAATCCTGAAATTTTTGAAGGCAAAAATATCGTCATTTGCGGCGGCGGAGACTCTGCCCTTGACTGGTGTCTTAACCTCGTCGGAAAAGCCGAAAGCGTCGTATTGGTTCACCGCAGGGAAGGCTTCAGAGCTGCTCCTGCCTCTGTCAGCAAGATGAAAGAGCTTTGCGACAATTGGGAAATGCAGTTTGAAGTCGGCCAGGTCACCGGCTTCACGGAAGAAAACGGTCAAATGACCGAAGTTAAGGTCACCGGCGCCGACGGCGTCACTCGCCGTATTCCGGCTGAGCATCTGCTGGTTTTCTTCGGTCTTCAGCCCAAACTCGGACCGATTGCTGATTGGGGCCTGACGCTCGAAAGAAAACAGATCGTTGTGGACACTGCCCGCTTCGAAACCAATATCCCGGGCGTTTTCGCTGTCGGCGATATCAACATTTATCCGGGTAAAAAGAAACTGATTCTGTCCGGTTTCCATGAATGCGCTCTGGCTGCTTTTGCCGCTTCCGAGTATGTGTATCCAGAAAAACGCGTTCTTCTGCAGTACACGACCACGAGCCCAAAACTGCACAAAGTGCTCGGCGTCGAAACACCGCACTTTGACTAATTTCTCGGGTTACCGCATATCGTAGATACGAAAATCCGCCGAAAGCTTTGAGCTGACGGCGGATTTCTTTTTTTTAATCTCTTTTAGGTATCGGATACCTTAATGGACGGCATCTTCGCGCTATAGTCCTTGTTCTTCTTAGAGACGGCAATCGCTAATTTGCGAGCGATGTCTCTGTAGACTTGTGCGACCTTGCTGTCGGGTTCCGAGATGACAATCGGTTCGCCCTTGTCCATACTCAGACGGATGTTGATATCAAGCGGGAGTTCGCCTAAAAGATCAACGCCGTACTGCGCAGCCATCTTGGCTGCCCCGCCCTCGCCGAAGATATGTTCTTCATGACCGCACTTGGAGCAAATGTGGGTAGCCATGTTCTCGATGATGCCGAGGATCGGAACGTTCACTTTTTCGAACATCACGAGACCCTTACGGGCGTCCATCAAAGCGATATCCTGCGGAGTGGTCACTACCACGGCGCCGGTCAGAGGCACTTCCTGGGAAAGAGACAGCTGGATGTCGCCGGTTCCCGGGGGCATATCAACGATGAGGTAATCCAGATCTTTCCAGTTCGTCTGCTTTAAAAGCTGCTGAAGCGCGGAAACGGCCAGCGGACCTCTCCAAATCATCGGCTGATCAGGATCGATAAGCACGCCGACGGAGGCGACCTGCAGACCGTGAGCAATCATCGGCTCCAGAGTCTTGCCGTCAACGGAATAAGGTTTATCGGTAATGCCGAGCATTGTCGGCTGGCTCGGGCCGTAAACGTCGGCATCCAGCAGACCGACTTTGGCGCCTTCCTGCTGAAGCGCGAGCGCCAGGTTAGCGGATACCGTGCTTTTGCCTACGCCGCCTTTGCCGCTGGAAACGGCAATGATGTTGCGGACGGAATCAAAAACCTTAACGCCCCTCTGAACTTCGTGAGCGATAATGTTTTGACTGATTTTGACATCGGCCGGGATGCCCGCTTCGACCAGTTTGGCACGGACCATCTCTTCAATGACGGGGCCTTGAGTTTTGGCCGGATAATCTAATTCGATCTGGACGGTTGTTTTTCCGTCTTCTGTAGTAACTTTCTTCAGAGCCTTAGAAGAAACTAAATCTTTGCCCGTGTTCGGGTCAATGACGCCAGAGAGAACCTCTCTGATTTTTTCCTGCATTGTGTTCTCCTTACTGTTGGACTCGGCAGGCGTAGAAGCCCCTTTCCAAGTTTGTCCTAGGATATCAGATACTCCGTAACTCCTGCTTACGAGTTCCTGATCCGCTAAAATTATTTCTTTTCAAAAACATTCTAGAAAAAGTCATGACTAATCGCACCATCTTCTTGACGACGGCACTGCCGTACGCCAATGGAAACTTCCATTTCGGACACATCATGGAATATATCCAGGCCGACATTTGGGTCCGTCATCAGCGGATGTGCGGATCAACCGTCCACTTTGTCGGCGCCGACGACGCCCACGGTGCTCCGATCATGATCTCGGCTCAGAAAAAAGGGGTCACGCCTCAGGAATATGTCGCTGAAATCTCAGCGGGCCGCGCCAAGTATCTCAACGGTTTCTTTATCCGTTTCGACCACTGGCATTCTACAGACAGCAAAGAAAACACAGAACTGGCCCAGGACATCTACAAACGCCTGAAGAAAGCCGGTCTGATTTACTCCAAGGAAATCGAACAGTATTACGATCCGGTTCGTCAGATGTTCCTTGCCGACCGCTTCATTAAAGGCACCTGTCCCAAGTGCGGCGCACCTGACCAGTACGGTGATTCCTGCGAAGTCTGCGCTTCCGTCTACCGCCCGACCGACCTGATCAATCCTTACTCAGCCCTCTCCGGCAGTAAGCTTGAGCTGCGCAAGTCTAAACACTTTTTCTTCAAACTGTCCGATCCCAACTGCGTAGAGTTTCTGCGCGAATGGACGCGCGGTACCGCTCCTGACGGCACGCCGCGTCTGCAGTCCCAGATTATCGCCAAAACAGCTGAATGGCTGGGCAAAGACGGAGATCTGAGTGACTGGGATATCTCCCGTGACGCACCTTACTTCGGCATTGAAATCCCCGATGAGCCGGGTAAGTTCTTCTACGTTTGGCTAGACGCTCCGATCGGTTACCTCGCGAGCCTTAAGGCCTACTGCGAATCCAAGGGCATCAATTTCGAGGCTCTGCTGGAAACCTCCACAACTGAACAGATTCACATCATCGGCAAGGACATCGCTTACTTCCATACGCTTTTCTGGCCTGCCATGCTGCACTTCTCCGGCAAACCGTTCCGTGTGCCGGATCACGTCTGGGCACATGGTTTCGTTACCGTAGACGGTCAGAAGATGAGCAAGAGCCGCGGCACAGGTCTTGATCCTCTGGTTTATCTTGAGCTCGGCATGGATCCGGAGTGGCTGCGCTACTACTTCGCCTACAAGCTTAATTCCAAGGTCGAAGACGTGGACTTCAGTTCCGCCGACTTTATTTCCCGCACTAACTCCGACTTGGTCGGCAAATACGTCAATATCGCCAGCCGTTCCGCAGGATTCCTCGTCAAGCGCTTCGAAGGCCGCGTCTCGGATCCGGCCATTGCAGAAAGCAGCCTGATTTCCGAAATCAAGGCCGCCGCTCCTGACATCAATGCTTCTTTCGAAAGTCGTGAATACGGTAAAGCCCTTCGCGCCGTGATGGAGCTCGCTAACAAAGTCAACGAATACGTAGACCAAAAACAGCCATGGGAATTAGCCAAACAGCCCGAGAGAGCCGCAGAACTGCACGCAGTCTGCTCCGTTACGCTTGAGGCCTTCCGTCTGCTGACCTTGTTCCTGAAACCGGTTCTTCCCCGCACTGCTGAAAACGTCGAAACGTTCCTCAACTGCGGTGAGCTGACCTGGAATTCCGTTGACAACGCTTTGTCCTCCGACAAGCCCATCAACCCCTTCAAACACCTAATGAAGCGAGTTGATGAAAAACAGGTTCAACAGCTCTTCGAGCTGAGCTCCAAGGCAGCAAAGACCGCTTCCGAGCCTGCCAAGGAAGAAAAGAAGACAGAAGCCGAATCCGAAGCGTTTGTCTTCGAACCTCTGGCTCCGAATATTGCATTTGACGACTTCGCCAAGGTCGACCTCAGAATCGGCAAGATTCTTGACTGCAAGAAAGTTGAAAAAAGCCGCAAACTTCTTCAGCTCACGATCGATATCGGTGAAAAAGAACCGCGCAACATCTTCTCCGGCATTGCCGCTTACTACAAACCGGAAGATCTGATCGGCAGGCTCACCGTGGTTGTCGCTAACCTGGAGCCGCGCAAGATGATGGGCAGCTTCTCTCAGGGCATGCTGCTTTCCGCCTCCGACGGAGCAGACACACCTTCTGGTCTTTATCTGCTTGAACCGTTCCCGGGCGCTAGGCCGGGTATGCGTTTGCACTAATTCCCTTGTTTAGGAGAACCCTCGGTCCGAACGCCGAGGGTTCTTTTGTTTTGGCTACAGATAAACCTTAGTTTTTGGAAAATAGTTGAAGCGTTGCGCTCAAATGTGAGATATTGGGAGGATAATCTAGGCACTTAGCTTCAGAACCCAAGTTCTAAATAAGTTTATTTTTACCTCGGCAGCCTTACTGCCGTAAGTTATCCACTGTATTAGATCCAAGATAAATGAGCGCGAGATCTCACATCGTAGAGGCCCTGCATCGTTTCCCGTTAGCACGATTCGAGCCGGCCTCTCTTTGCATTTTAAAAAATTATTCTTTCTCCACTTTCACAAGTGACCTCTCCGCAGGCCTCACTGTCGGTGTTGTGGCACTTCCTCTTGCGATGGCTTTTGCCATTGCTTCCGGCATGACGCCGGAATCCGGTATTTACACTGCCATCATTGCCGGATTTTTAATTTCTCTTTTAGGCGGATGCAAAGTTCAGATCGGCGGTCCGGCCGGCGCCTTCATTGTTATCGTTTACGGCATTATTGCTCAGTACGGCGTCGGCAATCTGCTCATCGCAACCTTTTTCTCGGGCATATTCCTATTCCTAATGGGGCTCTTTAAGATCGGGAGCTTCATTCGATTTATTCCGGTCTCGATCGTCATCGGCTTTACCAACGGTATCGCCGTACTCATCGGTCTTTCTCAGATCAAGGACTTCCTAGGCCTGAACATTGCCAAGATGCCTGCTGACTTTTTCCATCAGATCGAGACACTGGCCGGCGCTATTAATACCGTCAACCCCTACGCTGTCGGTTTGGGTCTGGCTTCTTTGATTATCGTTTTTGTCTGGCCTCGTTCCTGGACCATAGGCGGTGCACCTTGGAGAAGATGGCTTGCCAGAATTCCGAGTACTGTTGTCGTGCTGATCGTCATGACGGCGCTGGTCTCTTTATTTAACCTTCCGGTGGAAACCATCGGTTCTAAATTCGGCGGTATTCCGCAGGGACTGCCGCAGTTCCAAGTGCCTGACATCAGCTGGGGCAACGTCAAGCAGCTGCTCGGACCGGCAATTACATTGGCCTTGCTGGGCGCAATCGAATCTCTGCTTTGCGCACGCGTGGCCGACGCAATGACCGACGAACGCCATGATCCCAATCAGGAACTGATGGGACAAGGCATTGCCAACTGCATCGTACCCTTCTTCGGCGGTCTGCCTTCTACCGGCACGATTGCCCGTACCGTTACCAACATTAAGAGCGGCGCCGTCACACCGATGGCGGGTATGATCCACAGTCTGACCCTTTTGGTCATTATCCTAGTAGCTGCCCCCCTGGCGATGAACGTCCCTCTGTGTGCGCTTTCTGCCATCCTTCTGTTCATGGCCTTTAACATGGGTAATTGGCATGAGTTCGTTCGCCTCAGACAGTTCACCATGTCTTACAAGGCAACACTGCTGGTGACATTCTTCCTGACGGTGATCTTCGACCTGACCGTTGCCGTTGAAATCGGCCTGCTCACCGCCGCCTTATTCTTCCTCTATCGCATGAACACGCTCACTCGCGTGATTCCCAAAACGCTGCCCTTCGACGCTCCGAAGCAGATTGAAGCTTGGGCAATGGAAGGTGCGCTTTTCTTTGGTTCCGTTTCCAAGCTGGAAATCGTTACAGACCCCAAACACATCAACGCACCTGATGCACCTGATGTGGTTATTTTCGATTTCACTGATTTGCTCTCGATTGACAACAGTGCGCTTGATATCATCGAGTCCTTCCAGCGAAACCTCGTGAAACACGGCAAGATCCTGATTGTGGTCGGCGCGAGCGAGCACCCGCTGCGTCAGATGAGACGATTGGGCTTAGCTCAGCGACTCGGCAAATATATGTGCCCTGACATGGAAACCGCGATTCAATTAGCACGTGAGGCAATCTACAAGAAAGAGGAACCGAACCCGAATCCAAGAGAAGAAATTCGGATTGTTGAACATAAGTAATCCGCCTCTCAATCGAACCCGTCCGCAGTGACGGGCTTTTTTTTGCGCCTAATCACCTTGAATACGATATTGTCTGGACAAGAAGTCTTCTGTCGTGGTATACGTCTAAGAAATATTACAAAACACTACCCTCGGAGGGAAGGATGAGAAACGTATCCAATGAATGGTTAGCAGCAATCAGCACGGGACGCGACTACAGTATCGACGAAAAGAAAAGAGGCTGTGCTGTCCCTGTTACGCCTTGGCTGCATCCGCCCGTCGGTAAAAGACTCCGGGACTTGATTACCAAGCTTGGAACTGTTCGGGAATTGGATCGGCAGGAGATTCTTTATCCGCAGGGCAGAAAAATTTCCGATATCGTTCTCGTTCAGCAGGGCGTGACAGCCCGCAACTTCGGCAATGCAGTATCCGGCCCGAAAGCGGCTGCAATCTCCACTCCGGGTCACTTCGCTTGCGGAAACCTTAATTTTCTGACACGCCGACCTTCTCTCGGAACCTACTTCGCCTTGACAAAGGCCCAAGTCGTCGTATGTCCCAAGGATCTTTTACTGCCTGTCCTTACGACGGATCCGGAGCTATTTGCCTATACCATTCGATTACTAGAAAGCTGTACGCTCTCAGACCGAGTGGGTTTCGCACTGATGGCCTTCGCCCCCGTTGATCTTCGCCTAAAGGCTTTTGTCGTCACCTGGGCTATTCATTACGGCAAACTCACTGCCGACGGCTTGATCAAATGCCCTATTCCTCTGACACGGAACAACCGTTGTCTCGTCGCCAACGCCTCTCCTGTGTCCACAGACAATGCGTTAAAACGATGGAAAGAAGAAGGAGCCTGGATCCGGGACGGAGACTTCGTCACGTTCCCTGCCGCCTTCGTCGATGATGCTTACCAATGGATGCGCTCGGCCGAGGAAAGCAGCGAATACACATATCCAAATACCTTCAGAGAACTCTTAGAAGCACTTCCTCCGCTAACCAATCCTTGGTATTAGTTTTCGGCTTTTTCTCTTGCCTCATTGGCCTCTAAGCCAAGCGCTTCATGCGTTTTCATTAGTTTTTTCAAACTAAAAGCCGAGTCTTTGTCTTTTTTTATATCCTCGTAAACCCTTTAACTATCCACCAAAGCCTTTGGGTAGTTAAGAAAATCTTCAGTTTTTAAACTTTTCTTATCGGTTATGAAGAGCCGACAACATCATCAAGGAGGACTTTTAAAATGACATTCACCCGCAGAACCTTCATGGAAACCACTTGCGCTCTGAGCGCCGGACTTGTTTTCGGAAGTGTTGCCCATGCCTCAACCAAAGTTCCTGAAAAATGGGACGAAACCTGCAGTCTTCTCGTTATCGGTACAGGCTTTGCCGGCCTGGGCGCTGCCCTTGAAAGCCACTATCTCGGTATGAAAGACATTCTTGTTGTTGACAAGATGCCTTCCGCCGGCGGCAACTCCATCATCAACGGGGGTGCCATCGCAGCTGCCGGAACAGATATGCAGGAAAAAGCCGGTATCAAAGACAATGCCGATCTTCTCTACTCCGACATTCTGAAAGCCGGCGGCGGTCTCGCTCATAAAGAGCTCGCCAGAAGAATTGCAGACGAATCCGTCTCCAACTACAAGTGGCTTCGTGACGAAGTCGGTGTCAAGTTCAAAGCCGTCACTTATCACGGCGGTCACTCTGTTCCCCGCAGCCACGCTGTGATGGAAAACACCGGCGCCGGTTTCATCAATCCGATGCTCGCAAAATGCAAGGAATTCGGCATCAAAATTCAGCTGAGAACGATTGTGGATGACCTGATCGTCAACGATAAGGGCTGCGTCGTCGGTGTTAAAGCCCGCGTCAACCATCGCTTCAATCGTCCCGAAAGTGGAAAAGTTGTCTACATTCGCGCAACCAAAGGTGTGCTGATTGCTTCCGGCGGCTTCAGCCAGAACGTCAAGATGCGCACCAGTCATGATCCGCGCTTAACCGATGCTTTCGGATCCACCAACCATCCCGGTGCAACCGGCGAAATGATTCAGGAAGCTCAGGCTTTAGGCGCCAATACCATCCACATGGACTGGATCCAGCTGGGCCCCTGGACTTCTCCCGACGAAAACGGCTTCGGTCTGGCCCCACTTGCCGTGGAATCTATGGTCGGCTACGGCCCCATGATTAACCCGACAACCAGCAAGCGCTTCATTAAAGAAACCGGCAACCGTAAAGTTCGCGCTGATGCCATTGTTGCCCTTGGTAAACCGGCGATCATCTACACCTGCGAAGCCAACATGATGAACAAAGTCGTCGGCAAAAACATGAAGCCCGAACAGTTTGAAACCGCACTCAAGAACGGCGTTATTCGTAAATTCGACGACCTCAAATCTTTGGCGGACTTCTACAAGCTGGACTATGCCACCCTTGAGAAAGAAAACGAAAAATTCAACGGCTATATGAAAGCCATGAAGGACCCGGAATTCGACTGCATGTTCTTCAAAGATGCCGTCCTCAACACCAAGGGGCCCTTCTACGCTATTCGTCTGTGGCCGCGCGTTCACCACACCATGGGCGGTCTTGAAATCAACGAAAAAGCCCAGGTTCTCGACGTCAAGGGCAATCCGATTGCCGGTCTGTACGCAGCAGGCGAAGCGACCGGCGGCGTCCACGGCATGGTGCGCCTCGGTACCGTCGCCGTTGCCGACTGCATCATCTTTGGACGTATTGCTGCCCGCACAGCTAACGGCTGGGCAGGCTGCTAATTCTCTTGCTTAGTCTGAGGCCTCCTCCGGAGGCTTCAGATGGAGAACCGACATGACCTCATTGAATTCACTGACAAAACTATTCGGAATCGGTCTGCTCGCTGCGATGTTTTCCTGTTCAGCCTTCGCTGCCGATGCTCCGAAGATGGGTGCCGATAAGCACGTTGCCAAGGGCGTAGCGTGCCAGACCTGCCACGGAACCGACCTCAAGAATCCGAACCTCCCGACAGAAGAAACGTGTACACAGTGCCACCCGAAAGCGATGCTGATTGAAAAAACAAAAGATCTTCCCGGCGCCAATCCTCATAACGCGCCTCATAACGGAGACTGCATCAACTGCCATCTGATGCATGAGCCGCCGGAAGACTATTGCGCACAGTGCCATAAATTCAACTTCAAAGTGAAATAGATCAAACGACACAAAAACAAGGAGGGATACCCTTATGAAATCTAAAAAAATCATTGCAGCGATTGCTTGCTGCTTCTGCGGAAGCGTCTACGCTTCTGACGTCTCCGTCTACGGAATGGTGGACGCATATGTCCAGCTTTACAACGGCGGAAACGGCACCGTTGTTGACTTAGGCAGCGGCGGTAAAGGCGGTTCACGCATCGGCATCAAAGGAACGGAAGATTTAGGAGGAGGAACCAGCGTGTTCTTCCGACTAGAAAACGGCTTCTTTGTTGATAACGGCACCAATACCACCGCCGCTCAGCCGGAAGGATGGGCCTTTCAGCGAGAAGCGGTTCTCGGAATCCGAAACACTGACTGGGGTACGTTTTCTTTCGGCCGTCAGTACACCCTGAACTTCGGCGGAATCGCCCAGTTTGACGCTTTTGCCTGCAGCTTAGGCAGCACGATTAACAACTTCATGGCTCCGGCGCCTTATCTTCCGAATACTCATATTCCGGGCATCAACGGCGCTTCCGGTGTCGACAATCTGACTCGCAGAGACAATTCCTTTGTCTATGAAAGCCCGAGTTTCGGCGGCTTAAAGCTCTCCGCTATGGTTTCTTTAGGAGAACAGAACAAGCTGAACTCAGAATCCGAAATGTCGAATAAGTACGGCAACAGCTATGCAGCTCAGGCCGTCTATCGCAAGGGTGCTTTCGGCATCGGCTTCACTTACACCTATCAAAACCTGGCTGCAGAAGCTCCCAATAATCTCAAAGACCCGAATGCGCACGCTGCGCTGTATAACTTAGGTGCAAGCTACGACTTCGGATTCACCAAGCTCTACGGCAACCTTGTCTATAAGAACGGCTCCAAGGCTGCAGTCCGCGATACCAATCCGAACATCATGGTTTACAGCGTATCGGCAAAGACACCGTTGTTCGGCGGCAATCTGTTAAACGGCTTTGCGTATTTAAAGAACAATACGACTGATTCTGCCAATGCTTGGAACGTCTCGGTTCGCTACGACTATCCGTTAAGTAAGCGAACCACCGTCTACGCCGGTGCTGCCTATCTCAACAACGAGAAGAACGTGAATTACACGATCAACGGCGGTGGCGGCACTTCATCGGCACCGACCACCAACATGGGTAAAAATCCGTGGACAACATTCGTGGGGATGAACCACACCTTCTAAGAAATTTTCTTCTTTTGTGATCTGAGAGTACTTCAAAATCTTGACCTTCAGGAATGCTGTTTCTCCTTCCGCAGTCCTGAAGGTTTTTCTTATTTAGTCAGATCTGATCGTAGACAGGCTTATACATCGCCGCCTGAATCGCTTCGGATAAATCGACCGGATTCGACACTCCGGCAACACCTGTCGTGAAACATTGCTCGGCTACCGCAGCCGCAATGGACCGAGAAACTTCGCGAATCTTTATGAGCGGCGGGAATAAACTCCCGTTTTCCAAGTCCTCTTCCGAGACCATCTTAGAGAGTGCTTCTGCGGCACTTAAAAATACACTTTGCGGAACAACCCGAGGTGACGAGACCACTAATCCGAGACCGATTCCGGGGAAAACATACGAGTTGTTGCTCTGGCGAGGAATAAAAGTCTTTCCGTTCAATTCAACCTGCGGGAAAGGACTGCCGGAAGCAAAGAGGCATTTGCCTTCTGTGTAGGTATAGGCTTCTCTAGCTGTGCATTCGGAACGAGATGTCGGATTCGATAACGCAAAGATGATGGGGCGCTCGTTGATTCTTGCCATTGCGCTGAGTACATAGGCATTAAACGATCCTGCCTGAGCCGCACAGCCCACAATTGCCGTAGGTTTCACTTCGCCGATGGCGTCCAGGAATGTGCTCTGAGGTTCAAGTTCATGAGCAAACTTCTGCTTCAGCGGCGTCAGCCCCTCTCGATCTTTTGTCACCAGACCGTGAGAGTCGAAAAGAAAAATCCTATTGATGGCTTCTTCCTGGGTCAGGCCTTCCTTCATCATAGCCTCAACCAGCAAATCAGCAATGCCGCCTGCGGCCTCACCGGCGCCTAAGAAAAGGAATTTTTCCTCGGAAAGAGAACTTCCCTTAGCCCTTGCCGCCGCATAGAAACCTGCAACGGCAACCGCCGCAGTTCCCTGAATATCGTCATTAAAACAAGCAGTCTTACCCTTCCATTGATCCAACAGAGCAAAGGCGTGACGATTAGCAAAGTCTTCGAATTGGATAATCACATGAGGCCAGCGTGCTTTAGCGGCTTCTATGAACTCTCGGACAAAAGCGTAGTATTCCTCGCCGTCAACCCTCGGCTGCTGCAGACCGAGATAAAGAGGATCATGCAGCAAACCCTGATTATTAGTGCCGACATCCAAGAGTACGGGCAGAGCGCGCGCTGGATTGAGCCCTGCGCAAGCCGTGTAAAGAGAAAGTTTTCCGATCGGAATGCCCATTCCGCCGGCGCCGAGGTCGCCTAATCCGAGGATACGTTCGCCGTCTGTCACGACGATCATGTCGACATCGTCATAGGGCCAATTATTGATCACGTCCCGAATCGAACCTTTATCTTCAATTGTGACGTAAAGGCCCTCCGGTTCACTGTAAATTCGATCGAATTCCTGACAGGCTTTGCCGACCGTCGGCGTATAGACGATAGGCATCAGCTCCTCAATATTATTTTCGAGGAGGTAATAAAAGAGGGTTGCGTTTCTGTGTCGGAGCAGCGAAAGGATTTCGTATTTCTGGAGCGGCTCTTCAGCCTGACGAATTCTTTCTAAAGCCCGCTTGGCCTGATGCTCCAGCGTCGTCACTCTCGGAGGAAGCAGTCCGCGCAGTTTCCGTTTTATTCTGGCGTCCTGACTAAAGGCCGTTCCTTGATTGATGAACGGATCATCCAGGGCTTCCGTTCCCACACTGATATTTTTCATTTTATTTTTCCGAAAAACAGAAAGTTCGACAGAACGGAGCGAATAGCCGGTACCAGACGCGTCAGACTCCTGCCGAAAGAGAGGGACAAGCCCTCTCCCGAACCAGAGTACAGCTTATCAGGTCAAACCGCGCTACGACAACTTTTCAGGAATAGCGGGCGGCTGGAGGACGTCGACGCCCTGCTGCTGCATTTGCTTGACTTCGGGTATCCGCAGACGCAGGGCCGTGTAAATCGGCTGGCTCTTCAACGCCTGAGCAGTAAAGAATGCCAATGCCGATCCGATGAGCATGGGAAGTGTTAAATCCCAGCACGCGGTCATTTCAAGAATCAGCAGAACGCCGGTAATCGGAGCGCAAATCGTCGAAGCAAAGAAGGCACTCATTCCGACGGCGCAGAATGCCATCGGGTTTAAATCAAATCCGATGAGATTCAACGTCCATGCAAAAACGTGACCTAAGATCCCGCCCATCAGAAGAAGCGGTGAGAACAGACCGCCGGGAACGCCTGTGGCGTAGCAAAGAGGCGCAAAAAACCAGCGTATCAATCCGATAACCAGCACCGTTGCAATGGGGAACGTGTAGTTCAGCATCTCAGTGCCGAGCTGATCGCCGCCGCCGGCAAGTCCCGGTGCAAAGTAAACCAGCAGTGCAACGACGATACCGATGATTCCGGCTTTCACTTCAGGAATGACCTTCTTAAAGTATGCATTCGTGTTCAAAAGAATAAGAACCATCTTGTTGTAGAGCGGTCCCATCACACCGATAAAGATTCCGAACAAAATGAAAGCGACGGACTCTTTGACACCCGGAATTATGAAGGTTCGGTTGATGACGTTGTAGTCCGGCTGCATGCCGAGGATCGTCATCGACACCGTGCATCCGGCAAAAACGCAGATGAGGGTCGGAATCACGAGATTCATACGGATATCTTTCGTGACTTCCTCGAATGTGAACATTGCTCCGCCTAAAGGAGATGAGAAGGCTACACCCAAGCCGGTACCTGCGGATGCGATGGTGAGAAAACGAAGCTCTTCTTTCGAGAACTTCAGAATGCGGGCAATCGTGGCTCCGATGGAGGCCCCCATCTGAACCGTCGGACCTTCGCGGCCCAAAGCCATACCGCTGCCCAGCGTCAAAATACCGCCGAAGAACTTAACCAATAAGATCTTAAAGCGCGCCGGTTCAACCTCTTCTCTCCAGGCCGCTTCAACATATTGAATTCCGCTGCCGCCGGCCGTCGGTGCAAAACGAACCAGGAATCGTCCGATGACTGCGCAGGCGACACAAACCGCCAAGACAGCGCCGAAACCTTCCCAAAAACTCACGGAATGAGCCCACGTGGTCAGCAGCATCCGCAAATGATCTGCCTTATGCAGGAAGAACTGGAAGTATCCGCCGACCGCCCCGGTGCACAGCCCCGCAAACAGGCATATCAAATAAAACCAACATTTACGCGTAAAGGACACGATCCCTCCTTTAGGGATACTCCGCCGAGTTCCGAATTTTTCCTGATGCCCTTTAGCTTAATAAGCTAAAAGGCAACAGTTCCTAAGGGATCACGAAATTGGGGAATTAAAAAAGAACCCGAAGGTCCTCCCGTTTTCAATACCAGAATGATAAAGCGGAGGCCTTGAGCCCCCACCAGATCTAGAGTCTTCTATTTTTTAATTTCTTAACTCGTTGTAGTAGAGCCGAA
>ENA-ORRT01000477-ORRT01000477.1-human-gut-metagenome-genome-assembly--contig:-NODE-477-length-25801-cov-4.07255_pt1 | contig 25801 bp, 20 predicted proteins | sample MGYA00242181_ERZ509146 | MGnify/ENA primary metagenome ERZ509146 (study PRJEB26280, sample SAMEA2338624) | human gut metagenome | biome: human gut; feature: human-associated habitat; material: faeces...
CAGAGGGATACGAGGTTGATGGTGACACCGGGGGTCGCTCCCCTCACGGGGAGCGTGGATTGAAATCGTGTGTCAACACTCTTTTCTCCAGCCCCGCCCGTGTCGCTCCCCTCACGGGGAGCGTGGATTGAAATTTTCCTCTGTCAGCTCCAATACAGGTACGCCAAAGGTCGCTCCCCTCACGGGGAGCGTGGATTGAAATTCCGGATGCTCGTTTGCAGCGTCCTGAGTATCTTGTCGCTCCCCTCACGGGGAGCGTGGATTGAAATTTGATAGCCTGCTCACCGATATTAGCGAAGACGGGTCGCTCCCCTCACGGGGAGCGTGGATTGAAATAACAGTTTGCTGTACCGGTACATATTCTCGGAGTCGCTCCCCTCACGGGGAGCGTGGATTGAAATTCGGCCTTGTCCGTCCGTTTACGTTGATGTCCCGGTCGCTCCCCTCACGGGGAGCGTGGATTGAAATATCAACAGCCCAAAGATTTGCCGGAGCCACCGAGTCGCTCCCCTCACGGGGAGCGTGGATTGAAATCGCCCTTCCAGAATGGAGTCCACGTACTCCATGAGTCGCTCCCCTCACGGGGAGCGTGGATTGAAATTTAAGTCTCATTTTGGTGTTACTTCTCCGGATGCGTCGCTCCCCTCACGGGGAGCGTGGATTGAAATCTTCTCAGCAGTCAGACGCAGATTGCTAATAAAGCTGTCGCTCCCCTCACGGGGAGCGTGGATTGAAATTTATCTTGATCGGCCTAATTGAAGGCCGTCGAAGTCGCTCCCCTCACGGGGAGCGTGGATTGAAATTCCTCCCACAGCACCGCCGTCCCCTCCAGCATGTGTCGCTCTCCGCGAGGGGAGCGTGGATTGAAATTTTCTATCCGTAGCCAGCATTGCCCGGTTGGGCGTCGCTCTCCGCGAGGGGAGCGTGGATTGAAATAGCTCCGTCTCCAGACGGTGCACCAGAGCGGAGAGTCGCTCCCCTTACGGGGAGCGTGGATTGAAATTCAATATCCATCTTGTCCTCGTCAAACATTGCCGGTCGCTCCCCTTACGGGGAGCGTGGATTGAAATCCCGGCGGCTCCGGAAGGGGCATCCACCACAAGAGTCGCTCCCCTTACGGGGAGCGTGGATTGAAATTTTACCGGGAACTCGCTTTGATGGCGCAGGACCCGTCGCTCCCCTTACGGGGAGCGTGGATTGAAATTTCACGGCGGCGTCAATGGCGGCCTGCTGCTCTTGTCGCTCCCCTTACGGGGAGCGTGGATTGAAATAGGTGAAGATCACCTTCGACGGCGGTCTATATAGGGGTCGCTCCCTTCACGGGGAGCGTGGATTGAAATCCGAGCCGGACGAAGCGTTGGATGTGAGGTGATCGTCGCTCACCGTGAGGGGAGCGCGGATGGAAATTCAATGTCCGCAGACAGGATCTGCTTGGCGCTGAGAAAATCCGCATGATTCTCATGCAGAGGGAGCACAAGGTCAACACAAGATTTGTGGCTGATATCTATGCGTGAGATGGGGTTGATCTGTGTCCGAAGTACTTCAAAATCGGAGGGACTATGCTTCTGAATCAGAGTTCAAGAACAGGATCGACTCATATATTGAATTCCGCAATACAACATGGCCTTATCGCACATTAAAAAATTGGACTCCATGCCAGATGGAGGAAGACTACCAAACGTAGTGGTGCCAATCCTAAGAGGTTGGCATATAGGGGTTCAGATTTCGGAAATCTTCTGTTTTGTAAATCGATTTCAAGTTTTTTGTGTTTTCATGTCCCATTTCTATTACAGATATGAAAATGGCTGAAAACCTTGCTGTGTCAAGGTTTTCAGCCATAAAACACCCCCACCTAATCCGTCAGTCTCATACAAACTATTCAGATTAGGCGGGGGGCGTTCAAATCATTGAAGTGTAGTAGCCCACAAAATCTATATCCCATCTATTTGTTTTCATCTGCACTAGCTTTTCTTATCTTAACTAGATCGCTTAATCAACAGCTGCCTAGCTGAAAGGATGCTATATAATGTCTTCTCGTAGCAAAAATCCGAGAGGAGACCCTCTGTTTACAAGAAAGTCCAAGACATTTAAAACCTTGTGCTTACGCAGGGCATCCGATTTGAAGAGGTACAGCCGCTTTTGAACATAACGGTACATATACTCTTCCATATAGTAGATAGTGTTTGTGGGAAGAGCGGTTTGACGCAGCTGGGGGTTGTTGGATATAATGTCGCTGAGCCATTCCACGCCGTCTTCAAAGAACACTTGGGAACCGATGCTGTTCAATACCCGACCGACAGAGTACAAAATTGCCGGATGTGCTCCCGTCCTATTTACTGCCGTTTTATAAAAGACCGCACAGTCCTCCCGGAGGGAGTGCCAGGTTGTGATGCCTTCTCTCCATTCAGGTCCTGCCAAAAGATACTCCGTCAGGACATTTCCTATTCCAAAACTGATGGCCCGATCCTCATCCATCTGTTGCTCGAATTCGGGGGCCCGTTCGAAGGCAGAGAAGATGTAGTTTTTCAGCAAATCCCAAAATCCCCAAAAGGCGCTATACCTAGGTTTAATATCTTCGGCCTGGATAACATCCCGCAAAAAGCGGGTGAATTCCTTGCCGTATTTCACGTGCTTCACCAAATGGTCCAGAAAGATGCTCTGCTGCTCCGCAGATAGGCCCAGAACATAGTCGCCGAGCCACTGTGTATATGCGTACTCTCCTTCGTAGTCCTGATAGCCGTCTCTGTCCGTGTCCTCAGGTCCGAGCAATGTACCCCAGACCCGGTCCCCGATTTTTAATACGAAAACGAAGGAGCCTTCTACATTACCGGACGGAATCATCCGCTGCAGGGCAATCAGTTGGTGAACCTCAAGGCCGCTCAAAGGGATGTCTTCTAAATCGGAGACCTCCTCTTGAAACAGCGCCTGGATTTCTTGACTGTGCTGCTCAAAAAAGGTCCTTGTAGAAATGCCGTTGTAGCAAAGGACTTGGGAGAAATATCGGGGTGCGAGCACCGCATAGGTATGCATTAGCTTTCGGGCCACATTGGGGGCGGAGGGCCAAAGGATGGAGGCCACACTGTTCAGCGCTTCATTCTGTTTGCCGTTATACATCACAAGGGCCAGCAGCATGAAAAGTGGAGAAGACCAATCGGCGATGAAGTCGTCACTGGAAACCAGACTTGCCACTGCGGAGATAACTCCATTCAACTCATAGGGACCTAGATGGCAATCTCGATTCAAAAAGTTCAGACAGGTCGCCAGAAGTACCTCGGTGCAAAAGGCAAGCGTTGTCTCATTTATAGCCGTCCGTCGCTCCCGTAAAAGGACTGCACAGGCATTTACGGCACTGGAAATGTCGTGGGAGTCCGCTTCCCCCTCCTCCAGAATCTGATAGATCTCATTTACCACTGGCTCGATACCGCCCTCAAACTGTGGGTACTGTTGGGCAGCTTCCTGATTGCCTCGAAGTTTTGCATCTGCCCAAAGCATTAGCGGTACATGCCGCATAAAGTCCTCATAATTGCGTTGGGCCTGTTCGCTGAGGGCTGTGAGATTTTCCGGCATATCTGGCACCACAGAGATCATCACTCTGTCCTGGGACACCTTCTGGCTACTAATCTGACGCCTTCGAAGGTCGCTCCGATAGTACGCAAACTGATATACCTCCTCCCAGGAATCGATGCTCTGGGTTGCCTCGTCAAATGCGGCATACAGCTGTGTCTTTCTCTCTTCCAGCTCATTCTCAGACAGAATGCCTTTTTCAATCTGGTAGTCCACCAAAACTTGTTCAAATTGCTTTTTTCGGAAGGGTAGTGCATTGGTCTCCATCCGCTCATGGTCGAACCAGCGATGAGATGCCAGCGTTCCTTTCAGAAAATCGGCACTGTGCTCCGCCTGCAGTCGGGCGATGTCGAAGACAAAGACCTCCTTGGTCTTCAACAGAATACAGCTGATGGGAAAGAGCTTATCTGGATAGGCAATCACCACACTCAGTACCACGGCAGTAATGGCTGCGCTTGCGGATTTCCTCAGCAGATACTCACAGAACTGGCATATGGTTTTCTCCTCGGTAAACTCGGCCAAATCCAGTAGCCATTTTTCCAGTGCCATCAACACGCTCTCCAACAACTTGGGGGCTACATGAGTACCTCGGTACATCTTCCACAGTCTGTCGCTGCACACCTGTCGCTGTACCGTGCCGTCAGTGAAATGGATTTCAATCTGAGAACATTCAGAATACTCTGTTGCCAATTTGGAAGAACTGTAGCAGTTTGTGGCGTAGTTCATGATCCGCAGGATCGTGTTCAACGCCCGGATTGGTGCCTCCTGTAATAGGAAAAACAGCGGAGTTTGAAGGGCGCTTTCCGCCTTGTATTTCATATCCAAGCTGTGGGACAGGCCGAAATAGTACTCCATGCTGTCATGAGAATAGTCATTATGTTCTCGTTGAGAAGAGTCGCACCAATAACGCTCCGCAAGACTGAGTACCTGCTCCGGAATTGCCTGGCAAACTCTTCCGCATTCATAAACATTGGACAGGCTCTTTTGCAGGAGTAAATAGTTTTCCTTGTAACTATCATCCGTTTGTGTATCTGTAAAGGATTGGAAGATGTCGGTCAATTCCTGCTTCAGTTCCATTGCGGCAGCCAAAATCACATCGGTAAGGGTGATAAATCGCGAGTCTCGCCGAAGGGTATAGGGATACCGCTCCCTTTTCCATATCTCACTTTTCAAATAGAGGGCAATCCTCCCCGCCAGTCCCGTTGTCTCTCCTGTTTCATATTTCGCTGTCCATGTTTTCAATGTATTAGTGACGATGTCCAGATTTTGGGCTGTCCAAGGAATCAGGCCACGGTTATTATAAATATATTGAAAGACCGTAAACCAAGCCCGTCCTACAGGGCAGGTGAAGCGGTACTTGTTCCCTGTTGGCGTGGACAGTTTCTTTAACAGTTCCCGGTCGATGTCACGGCAGGCGGTGTTCAGTAGAAAGACCATGCGGGTGAACAAAGAGTATCGTTCCTGACTCAGAATGGGGTCGATTGCCCGGAAACAGTCCACCTGATCAGACTGCATCAGTGCGATCAGCGTCTCATCCTTCCAAGCCTGATCCAGTCCGCTTTGGAGCATAGAGATCAAAAAATCTGCATAGCGACCTCCACCGCTAGCAAAAACGGATTCCAGCCAGATGCGATACAGCTTCCTGGCTCGTAGAGATAGGCCGAACCCCTCTAGAACCTTCTCGGCCTCTATTCCCTCCTGGTACCGCTGGGTCAAAATGTGTTTTATAATCAGCTCCTCATACACATCGTGACTCATCATCCACCGACGTGGAGAGTTGTCGTAAACGGCGATAATTCCGCTATCCTCCAGCGCGGTCAGCGCCATATAGTCATCGTTGGCACTGCTTATGTAAATGGTGGATTCCCGTTGCAGCATAGAGAACACGATGTGCGTTACCATCTCCTCTCGTCGGACGGGGAGGTTTTCTGCGCGACGGTGGCTGTCACAGATGACCTCCTTCCAGACCTGCTGCAGAAACAGCTCCTCAGAGGATACCAAATCCAAGCCAGCCGGATCTAGCTTTAAGTACAGCTTTAAATAGAAGAAATCCTTCAGGAGGCTTCGAAGATTCTGGTTTTGGGGAAGTGGGAAGTGATACTGCTCTGAGATCGCTTCTAGCACCTCATCAGCTATGCTCTCCACCCGAAACTCGTCATAAGCGATGTCTTTGAGGAGAATATTGCAAAAGCTGTCCTTGTATACGGTACGGATGGTGAAGATCATCTTCCAGCCGTGGTCAATGAATTTATGGACAAGGGCAGCAAATACCTGTGGGCTATTAAGTGCGGAGAACTTCTCAGCGGATTCAATTACACAGACCTTTCGCTTCTCTTGACTGTAGAGGGTAAATAAGTCTTCCAGTTGGTAGTTTCCATACTTGCGTAAAAACAGACTTTCTTCCTCCACATCCAAGTCGGTGGAAGAGAACAAGAAGCAGGCAAACTCATCGCCCTGCTCCTGCCGCCGAGAAATGAGATCCTTCACTACGCCAGATTTACCCGTCCCTGCGTCACCATATATGATACAGACAGCTTTTTCCGACTCCCATAGTACATCGAGCTTCTGCATATCATAATAGATTTTGATCCGCTCACCCTGGCACGGAATCTCCGACTGAATATTGGAACGGATGGAGTCACTCCGGTTTTGGATCTGCTCAACCCACTGGGAAAGACCCGGCATAGGGTTAAAATATAAATCTCTTACTGTGGGTAGTGCCAAAAGTATCTGCTCGATATGGCTTGGCCCCCGCCATTCAACAGTGATGCCAAGGCTTTCGCCGTGTGTTTCGATATTCTCTTGATATATGGGCTTCTGGGTATGAGGGCGCTTGCTGACAGACATTTCCTTATTAATATAAAAAATAATCCGGCTGATTCCTGCATATTTCTGCTTTGCATCCGCAATAGCATTTTTGAAATCCACTTCTTTAGATGAAATCCGAGTGGAAGCATCATAGTATTTCGCTTGAAATCCGGTCAAAAGGCCATCCGGAGCCATCACGGGCTGTGTTTCGATATATGGTTGATTGAAGTACCGGAAAATACCGTGCGAAAGCCCCATCTCGTGGCAGAACAGCGTGGTGACAAGGCCCTCAAAGGCAGCCCTGGGATTCTGAGAAAACTTGGACTCAAAAACCTTCCAGTCAACGGGGATATTCGTCATGTATAGCCCTCCCTGCGGTGCCGAATATAACGTTATTACAATTTCATTATGGCATAATTGTGGTAGATTTACAATGCTACTCTCATAGAGACATGAATCAGATTTCTGTTAATGGTATATGCGGTGTAGTACAATTCATAATCCAAAATAGGGTAGTTCCTTTCATGTGATATGCTAATTCATATCACATGAAAGGAGCAAACACCATGACCTACACAGATCAAGAGAAAACCGCTATCATCACACAGTACAGACAGGGCAGGCCAATCCAGCAATTATGTACAGAATGCGGCGTCTGCGCACGGACGATCTACCGCTGGGCGAAGATATACTGCCCAGTGGTTCCGGACGAAAAACGCACCTATACCGTCAAAGAGTATGATGCACTTCTGCGCAGAGTTGCCAAATTAGAAAACATGGTCGCTATTTTGCAAACTGTCGGCTGCACGGTCCATGCTCCATTGAAGGAGCGGCTAGGAGAACTGGAGTTGTTATACGGCCAATACGACGTACACACTCTTTGTGAAGCTATGAATGTCTCCCGCGGAACCTTCTATAACCATATTCTCCGAAATAAGCGGAGCAATGCTTGGTTCCAAAAACGCAGAGAGGAATATTGCGGATTGATCCGTGAAGTATTTGATGAGTATCGTCAGGTGCTGGGTGCTGAAAAGATCCGCACTATTCTTGTTCAACGAGGTCATCAGGTTAGCCCAGAATATGTGGCAAAGTTGATGAAGGAGATGGGGCTGACCAGCATCCGCAGTACTGCGAAGCAGGATTACATGAAACTTCATGAGCCAGAAAAGAAACGGAATGTCCTGCGTCAACAGTTCCAGGCGGACAAGCCCAATCAAATCTGGGTCAGTGATGTTACCTGCTTTAAGCTGGGGGAACTTTATCTTTATACCTGCGTAATTCTAGACCTGTTTTCACGCAGGGTTGTTGCCTATAAAGTGTCCAGGAAGAATAGCACCCAGTTGATTACCTCCACATTTAAGGACGCATGGGAGCAGAGAGCTCCCGATGCCGGCCTCATTTTCCACAGTGACCGAGGGGCCCAATACACCTCACATCGGTTCCGACAACTACTTCATGAGCGCGCAGTGGTGCAATCTTTCTCCAATTCGAGGAAACCTCATGGCAACGCTGTTGCGGAGTCTTTCTTCGCCACCCTAAAGAAGGAAGATCTGTATCGGAAGGATTACACCTCAGAGGCGGCTTTCAAGCGTGGCCTTGCCTCCTACATCGAGTTTTACAACACCCAGCGCCCACATCGTACCTTGAAAAATCTGACGCCATGCCAGGTTGAAGATGCGTTCATGAGTGGCAAATCATGAATCCGTATCCCAGTGACACAGCTGGGGTTCAAATCCCTCCGATTACACGTTTTGCGTTTTGATTTTGCCCTGTTTGTATTTATTGGGTGACATAGGGCCTCTATAATAAGAGAGCCAGAAACCATTGTGGCACAATGGTTTCTGGCATAAAATGACCCCACCTATTCTGAACATTGACATCTTTTTGTTCAGATCAGGTAGGGTCATTCAATTGAAAGCATGGGCATTTATTGGACTCTAGTGATCCAGTTGGACAAGCTGTCCCGCCACAACCACCACAGGGCAATTACCGCACCCGCGAGCACTACTACAAGGCGTTCAAGCAGTTCTGCGCGTTTCTGTCTGACAACCATCATCTGCAAAAGCTGGAGAACATCAGCGGCAAGCACCTGACCAGTTATGCACTCTGGATGCAGGAGAGCAGCAAGTCCGCCTCCACCATTAAGACCGACCTGGCAGCCGTTCAGTTCTTCTACGACAGAATGAGCCAGCCCAAGTATCAGCTGCTTTCCAACGAGGAGCTGGCCGTGGAACTGGAGCGGCGCTGTTTCGGCGGCGTGAACCACACCTGGAGCAACGTCGAGTCCAGCAAGATGCTTGGCAAGGCGATGGCTGAGGACCGCTATGACTCCGTCCTAGCCTTCTATCTGGTCCGGTACGCCGGCCTTCGCATCCACGAGTGCTTCCGTACCGATACTGCCATGGCGGAGCAGGTGCTCCGGGAGAACGCTGTCACTATCAAGGGGGGCAAAGCCCGCACCATTCCCATCAATGGGAAGATCGCCGTCGCTATGAGGGAACAGTCAGTTCACACTCCCCGAGGCCAGAAGCTGTTAGTGCCAGATGGGATGCCCACAGACCAGGCCATCAACCACCTGTAATTCTTCATCATGCGGCATCGGGACGATGTACGAGATGTGAATTCTGACCGTCTGATGACCTTTCATGGACTTCGCCATACATATGCGGTGAAGAAGTACTGGGAGCTGACCGGAAGCGGCATGAGCGCCCTGGACGCCCATTTCGCTGTCTCCCAGCTGTCGGGCCACGAGTGGGCCGACATGACCAACATTTATCTGGCCTCCGTGAGAAAGGGGAGCGCCATAAGCAGTGATTACCGCTCTTTCGACGGTCTCCCCCCTGATCCTCCGGGTGGAGGACTTGAGCCTATTCTTAGTATTGGCAGAAATACGGCGTATGAGCTGGTGCCCAGCGGAAAAATCGTAAGCGCATATGAATATCTGAAGTTCCTGCTGACTGAGATCCCGAAACACATGGATGACTACGGCTTGACATTCTTGGAGGATCTGATGCCGTTGTCTCGGCCATACCGGACGAATACAGAAAACCTGCTAAATCAAGACCGGAGGTCTCTAACTGGTGGCTTCCGGTTCTTTATTGCGTACCTGCAATCTTCCGTTTACCAGCAGACGGAATCCAAATCGACTTTTTCGACAGACTGACAGGCCCTCCAGCTTAGCCGGAGGGCCCGTTTTTCAGTTGCTACTGATTCCTTCATCGGGCATCAGTAGTACTTTAAATGCCTTTTTCTCCATGGTCTGCTGGAAGCCCTTTTCCCACTCCTTCAAAGGAAAGATCGCACTGATCAAGTCATCAATCCGTATCATTTTCTGTTCAAGCAGCCGCAATGCAATCAGCCAGGAAGTCCGTTCCGATGCGTAGCTGTTGGAAATCGTGATTTCTTTGTACAGCGCCAGATCCATGTTATACAGAATTGGTTTTCCAGGAATCGCAATCTGGGTATAAAAGCCGGTTTTCATAAGCGCCTGCAAACAGAATTCTGCGGAGGCAGCTGCACCGGAGCACTCAAAGGCAACACGGGCGCCCATACCATCCGTCAGTTCCATGATACGGTTCACGGCATCGTCCTCATCCACATATACGGTTGCATACACGCCCAGCCTGCGGGCCACTTCAAACCGATCCGCATCGTTCTTCAAGCCAGTCATGATGACAATTCCGCCGTTTGCCATGGCCACCTGAGCGGTCAATTGGCCCATAATACCGGCACCGGCCACCAGAACGTAATCCCCTGCTTTGATTACGGTCCGTTCGCACACTCCGCGGCATACGCACGCCAGCGGTTCACACAGCGCCGCAGTTTTCATGGAAACGCCTTCCGGAATCAGGAACGCGTGCTTGGCTGGAATTACGACATATTCCGCAAATCCGCCGTTCCGGCCGCTTCCCACGCTCTTTCGCTCTTTGCAGAGCATCCGCAGCCCCAGGCTGCACCACAGGCAGTCTTCACAGGTATCCACTGCCGTCAATGTGACAATTCTGTCGCCGGGCTTGAATTTAGTTACATTTTTCCCGACTTCCACAACCGTTCCGGAGAACTCGTGCCCTGTGATGATCGGCGGATTGCTTGGGTATTCGTCCTGCATCAAATGCAGATCTGTTCCGCAAATCCCACAGGCGTATACTTTCACCTTAATATCGTCATCGCCGGTATGCGGCTCCGGGACATCCATGTACCGCATACAATCCGGGCCATACTTCACTTTTACCAGAGCTTTCACTAATCATTCCCCCATTATCCGCCTGGAAAACCCTCTTATCAGCAGATCGTCTCATTTAAATTGTCAGGATTACCTTCAAAGCCTCTTTTCGCTTCACCAGTTCCATGCACGTGTGGATCTCTTCCATCGGCAACACGTGTGAATAAAACGCTCCCGGATCAATCTTTCCCTCCTGAATCATTCTGACGTTCTCGTCGATGACGGAGTATTCCCCCCAGGGAAGATTCAAGAGCTGAACCATCGTGTTGTTCTTCAGCCGTGTAATATCTATGTGCGTGTCATTTTTGCGCAATACGCCCATTGCTCCCACACGCCCGCCGGGCCTCAAAAAGGATGAAGCCTCCAGCAAAATAGATGACGCGCCCACCGCATCCACCGCCACGTCAAACTGGACGTTATCCAGCTCTGATCGGAGATCCTTTTTTTCGGTGTTGATGCCGCGGTCAATATCAGCCAGCCGCCCGGCCCGTTCCAGCCGGTCATCCAGCTTATCGACCGCCACTACTTTTTCAGCCCCAAGAATCCGTGCATATTTCATCAGAGCAAGGCCCATGGGTCCGGCGCCGTATACCAGGACCTTTGTCCCAGGCCCGATCCCAAAATTCTTGGCGGCGCTCAGGCTCTCACTGAGGGAGAGGAGCATGGAAATATCGGTATAGGAAAACGCTTTTGGCACACGGGCGTACTTTCCGGAAAATGGCGGCGGACCGTCATAGCCATCCTCTTTCATGGTCTGGTAATCCGCAACCAGTCCGTACTCGGCCATGCCCCCATAAGTCCTTGTATATCCATTTCCGGGGCAATCCCGCAGATTGGGATGGAGGTAGCGGTCTCCGATCTGAATATGGCGGACTTTCGCGCCCAGCGCAACCACTTCCCCCGCTCCCTCATGACCCAGCAGCGTCGGAAAGGGTTTCATGCCCTCATGGGCCGGAAGGGTTCCCCGAATGATCTGAAAATCAGTGCCATTGCAGAAGCCGCAGGCATGTACCCGCACAAGCGCCTCATAGGGTCCCGGCTGGGGAATGGGGACATTGTCCACGATCTGTACGTCTTCCGTGCCGAGGACCGCAGCCGCCTTCATAAAGCCGCTCATAAATCATTCTCCATTCAGCAGAAGAATTTTTCCGGGAACTGGTCCGTTTTTATAATTCATGAAGGCCTCTTTTGCCTGGCTCATGGAGTATGTCTTATAGATCAGCTCATCAGTGATCTTCAGCTGATTCTCCCCAAGGAAATGGGCGACCAGAGGCCATTCACGGCCGGGATATGGAGCAGAATAGGACATCCATGACGCGGTAAGCCGAAATTCCTTGCGATTCATGAGTTCCCAGGTAACAGGGTCAAACACCACGTCTTTATGAGGATTGCCGATAAAGCAAACGCTTGACTTTACCGCCGCGATCTGAAAGGCGATGTTCATGGTGGGGCTCTGTCCCGCAGTTTCAAACACGTAGTCGAAGCCCCTGCCGCCGGTGATTGCCAGCGCCTCCTCCAGGAAGTGTTCTTTCCGTGTATTCAGGGTGTTGTCCGCGCCATAGTTCCGCAGGAACGAAAGCCTCTCATCATCAATATCGAACACCGTAATACGCTTCGCCCCGAAGATCTTTGCCCACTGCATCGTAAACAGACCGATGGTGCCGCCGCCCAGAATCGCGACCTCGCCGCCCCCCTGGTAGTTCGCACAGAAGACTCCGTGAATCGCTACCGTGGCGGGCTCAAACATGGCCGCCTGTTTAAAGGAAATGTTCTTCCTGTCAAAGGGCACCGCATGGACTGCCGGCATGACAATGTAATCGCAGAATGCGCCCTGCTGCTTGGAACCCATGAAGCTGTATTTTTTGCAGGAGGCGTAGTTTCCTCGCAGGCAGTCCTCGCACTTCATGCACGGGATCAGCGGAGCTCCCACCACATAGTCTCCCACCTTCAGGTCTTGCACATCGTCGGCCACTTCCACAACCTCACCGGAAAATTCATGGCCGAGAATAATGGGATAGTAAAATGCTCCAGACTGAAACACTCTGGGAACATCTGAGCCGCAAATTCCTGCCGCACGGACGTGAACCTTGATTTCCCCGGCATGTACCTGCGGCATCGGGACATCTTCATAGCGTATATCTTCGTCGCCATACAGGACGGCAGCCTTCATCATAGTCTCTTCCATTTTCTCCTCCGTAGAAGCTTCGCCTGCTATCTCACCGGAATAGCAGGCGAAGCAGAAGTTTTATTCCTGACGGGATGCAATGCCTCCATCGATCAAATACGTTTGACCGGTAAGGAACTCCGAGGCATCGGAAGCGCACAGCAGCATCAAGCCCATCATATCCTTGAATTCACCGATTCTGCCCACGGGAATGCGGCGAATCAGCGGGTCGCGGAAGTTGGGATCTTCCAGCAGAGTTGCGTTGATATCCGTCTTGATAAACGTGGGACCCAGGGCACTGACGGTGATGCCGTACTGAGCCAGTTCGCATGCAAGCTGCTTCGTCAGCATGCTGACCGCTCCCTTGGATGCGGCGTATGCAGAATGGCCGGTCAGGGCGGTGCCCAGAACGCTCTTCATGGACGAGAGGTTAATAATCTTTCCGTAGTGCTGCGGAATCATGGCCCGGTTGCAGACTTCACGGGTCACAATAAACGTCGACCGCAGATTCATATTGATAACCTTGTCCCAGCTGTCATCGTCCATCTCGGGCAGGAACTTCAGAATGCAGCCGCCGGCGGAATTGATCAGGATGTCAATGCGGCCCATGTCGCTTTTCGCCTGTTCCACCATTTCAATCACCTGCTCTGTCACGGTTACATCGCAGGACTTATAGAAACAGTTTCTGCCAAGGGTTTTTGCGTATTCCGCGACTTCCTTGCAGGGTTCGACGTTGCGGCTGGTCAGGAAAACATCACAGCCGTTTTCCAGAAGGCACAGGGCCATTGCGCGGCCAAGCCCCTTTGATCCTCCGGTAATCAGGGCCTTTTTCCCTTTTACACTAAAGATGTCGGAAGCAGATCCAAATTTTTCAATCATATGTATTCCTACCTTGTTTTGTGTTTTCCCCTCACAGCTCACCATACAGGTGCGCAGACTCATGACCGCAAATCAGATATTCAGGCTTCCACTCCGGGCAATAGGCCCGAACCTTGTCATAGCTCTTGTACAGCGCATAGTGATCATAGATCAGGGTGGATGCCACGCAGGGAACGCTGGCATCATAAGGCGTAATCTTCACGGTTTTGCCGTCATAATCCTTCATCTCGGTCAGCGTGGGGAACGCCATGCAGCGCAGATGGAAGAGGTCTCCCACGAAGACGCGCAGGCCGTTGGTGGTGTTGACCACAAAGCTCTGGGAGCCGCGGGTATGGCCGGGGGTCTTGATGATCCGGATGCCCTCCATCAAATCCATGTCACCCTCGATCAGAATCAAATTGGGATTCTGCTTCAGGAAGGGGATCACCGCAGGATCGTGGTCACGGCGGACAGTCTCGCCATAGCAGGGATTCAGCAGATTGTCATAATCATCAAACTGCGCATAGGAGCGGGTGTTCATAAACAGCTGTGCATTGCCCGCGTGGTCATTGTGCAGGTGGGTGTACAGCATGATGTCGATGTCCGACGGCTTCAGGCCCACTTTCGCCAGAGAATTGACCACGTCCTTTTCGCCGCAGTCAGCCGGGCAGCCGCCCCAGGCCTTGCCGTCAATCAGGAATCTCTCATTAATGCCATTGTCAATCAGAATGTTCTTCTCTCCGTCCTGCAGCAGGAAAGCCAGATACGGAAGCTTTACCGGCGCGTCATCCTTGCCGGGCGTCAAATTGACCTTGTTGCCGATATGCCAACCGCAATCGATTGTGGTTACCTTCCATTTGCCAACCCCAATACTGCTCATTTTTATACCTCCATTTTATTACACGGAACCTTGCCCGTGGATTTACTGTTGGTTGCTTCTATTCTCTGCTGTTTTTATTTCCGTTTTCCCGCCGCACCGCAAAGCACGATCCAGCGTTTCACAACTTCTTTGATTGCCTCTTTTGCGGGAACAGCGAATCGGACAACCGCATAATTTGTGGGTTCTTTTCCGATGACTTCCTGAACCCTGCACTTGTATGCCCGATGCAGCTCCGTTCCCACGTTGACCTTGCAGATTCCGTTTTTGATGCACTCCAGGACCACGTCTTCGGAAAGGCCGCTGCTTCCATGCAAAACCAAGGGAATGTCCAGTTCCTTATTTACCTGTGCCAACAACGGAATATTCAGCTTTGGAGGCGCCGCGTAAAAGCCGTGCTGATTTCCAATGCCAATGGCCAGAGAATCTACGCCGCCCTCTTCCACCATACGAACGCAATCTTCCATTGTTGCCATATAGGCTCCGCCGGCATAGCAGCCTTCTTCACTCCGCCCTAAAATCTGGCCGACCTCTCCTTCCGTGAAGCCTCCCTTCTGCTTGACGTACTCAGAAACTTCCCGGACCTTTGCGATGTTTTTGTCTATGGGCAGATGCGAGCCGTCAAACATGACAGACTGATACCCGGCATCGATCGCGGCTTTGCAGCGGTCAACCATGGTGCAATGGTCCAGATGATTGAAAAAGTTTCCGTTGGTCTTTGCATACTCTATTTTTCCAAGGCTTCCGCAGATATCCACGCCAAGGGCATCGACGGTGTCTTTCGCTGTGGCCGCATAAACCGGAGCGTCCAGCTCCTCCGCGGCTTCTGTAATGGCAAGAAACTCCCATATGTCCGTATAGTTGAATGCAGGGATGGCATATCCGCTCTGTTGCGCTTCCCACAACATATTTCGATAAGTATTACTCACGTTTGATCTCCAGCCGTTCTGTAGAATTAATAAAGTTAAGCAGCTCCTCCTGATCCGGTATTCCAGCTGTGGCCCCAACCGCCTGGACGGCAAATGCGGCCGTGGCTGTTCCCCGGACCACACTGGTTTCAAAGGATTCCCCATCATCCAGTGCGCCAATGAATCCGCCCACAAAGGCATCGCCTGCTCCAGTGGTATCCACTGTTTTCACATGGTAACAACCGCACGTAAACGGCTCGCCTTTTTCCGGGCTGCAGTAAACACCTTCCTCTCCCATCTTAATGACAACATTTCGGACCCCCAGGTCCTTCAGCCTGGCCGCAATGTCCGACGGGGCTGTCAGATGCGGGAACATACACCGGGCCTCTCCCAGACTGGGCAGGAAGTAATCCAGATGCGGCATACAGCATTGAATGGTTTCCAACCACCGGCCGCTGTGGTCATAGGCCACATCCATGCTGGTTGTAAGCCCGTTTTCCCTTGCCTTTTTCAAAACCGACGCGGCTCCCCCCCCGTCAAAAGCCGGAAGATGGAAGGTCCCGCCGATGTGAAGGTGGCTGCATCTGCGCATAGCCTCCTCGGAAATGTCCCCCGGGCAGAATTCCTCATTGGAACCAGGAGCGTGCAGGAAATTCCGGGCGCCGTCGCCGCGGACCAGGGCAACAACTTTTGAACTCTCTCTGTCCGCAGAATATTGCACATAATCCATGCAAACGCCGGCCTCAGATGCAATATCCACAATTCTTCTGGCGAAAAAGTCCTTTCCGGCTTTTCCGATAAAATAGACACTGTGCTTCGTCCGTCCCAGCCCGATGGCCGTGTTCAGAGCGTCTCCGCCGCACATCAGCGCAATCTGGTCCACCAGCGTGCTGTCCGGCAGATTGCTCAAGTCAGGAACGGGCTTGACCACGATGTCAGCTACCATTTCGCCTACACAAAGAATACTCAAACTATACCCCCTGTTTCCCCTGGTCAATTTCAACCACTGAATTAGATTCCAAAAAGGGCTATGGCATTGCTGCTGTAGATATTTTCTCTCTCCTGTGCCGTCAACCGCAGTTCCCGGACATGATCAACCGGATGGTCGTCCCCCATGTCAAACGGATAATCCGTGCCTATCATCACATGGTCGCTTCCAAACTGGTCCACCAAAAACTGCAAAGCAGCCGGCCAATGGGTAATGGTATCGTAGTAAATATTCCCCACATACAGCTCCGGCGACTTCGGAATGTTTTCATGGGGCTCCTGCCGCACGGCATATCCGTGCCGCAGGCGGCCCAACTGATAAGGAAAATATCCGCCGCCGTGTGAGGCAAAGACCTTCAGCTTGGGAAATTTTTCAAACACACCGCCAAACAGCAGATGGTTCAGGCCCAGGTTTGTCTGATAAACATTTCCGACCAGATTGGTATTGTAGTACTTCTGAAGTTCCTTTTTGCACGTTGAAAAGCACGGATGCAAATGCAGGAGAATGTTGTTTTCCGCGCAATACTCATAAATGGGGAAAAATCTTTTCTCATCAAGCTGGGCATCATTGATCTCCGGAGCGATTCCCAGCGCATTGAGCTTCAGGTCCTCATGCGCTCTGCGCAGCTCCTTCAAAGCCGCTTCTGGATCCTGCATGGGTATATCAGCCATTCCCCGAAATCTGTCGGGATGCTGCCTACAGAAATCGGCGACCCAGTCATTGCTGATGCGGGCAATCTCCAGTGCGGCCGAGGCATCGGCCCAGTAGTAATACACGTTTGGAACAACGGACAGGATTGCCATGTCAATGCCCATTTTGTTCAGATCGGCAATCTTTGCGTCGTGGTCATAGTACTTCCGAAACACCGGAAAGCTTGTGCCTGCATGGTCCGCAACAAATGTGCGGCCTTCCTTCACAACCAGTTCTGAGTTCAGGCGGCTGCCGTGCCGCTGAATATAGTTGAGAACGGCTTCCGGCAGGAAATGATGATGTGTGTCAATTTTCATAAACGCAATATCTCCAAGCAGTCGCACTCCATGTCCCCAGAATTACTGACGTAGCTTTGCAGAGCGGTTATTGATAATCAAAACGCTTAAAAGAACCAGGCCCTGAATAAAGGTTCTTGCGCCAGCAGGCATATTGAATGCCAGCAGCACGCTGTTCAGCATCGTGAGCACAATGGCTCCCATGACGCTGCCCACAAAACTGCCGACGCCGCCCGCGGCATGGGTGCCGCCGATAATGACAGCCGCCATCGCCTGCATGGGATATTCCGTCGTCATATCGATGTGGACAAGTCCGGTGTAGCCGGCCAGCAGGACACCGCCGGCCGCGGCCATTGCCGAGCTGATCGCATAGACTCCTACCGCAATGGCAGCCACGGGAATGCCATTGAGATGGGCCGCCTGGCGATTGTTGCCGGTCAGCAGCAGCATTTGTCCGAATTTGCTGCGGGTTAACATCAGCTGCAGCAAAATCATGACAATCGCCACAAGCAATGTCATCTTGCGAAACGGTTCTACGACCACGTCATTCAGCGCAGACAGCGATTCCGGCAGGTCCACTGTCAGTTGGGACTTGGTCAGCAAAATACAGAATCCTGTTACCAGGCCGTTCATGGCCATTGTCATGACCAGCGCAGGAATCTTCAGAAAATACACGCCCATGCCATTGATGCAGCCGATTGCGGCTCCCACCACCATAACCACGAGGAAGCTCAAAATCAGGGACTCTTTTCCGCCGATTCGCAGGTTCGGTCCGATCATTGCGCCAACAATCATCAGCGATCCCGTGGAAAGGTCAAGTCCGCTGTCGCCAGCCGTAATGACAAAGGTCACGCCCATGGCCACAGTTGCCAGAACACTGGCCCGCAGCAGGATTGCGCCAATGTTGTTGACGTTCATGAATCCATCAATCAGCAGCGTACTGATCACGCCCAGCGCAATAATGGCTCCTGCCGCCGGTATGTAATCCTTAAACTTTGCGTATACGCTTTTGCCCAATGTATTGCTTTTCATCATCGCACCTCCTCAGACTGCTGCTTTTTGGAATGAGTCCGATGGTATTCAGCAACCAGTTTGATCACAACTGCTAATACCAGGCCGAGGAGCATGATGGAATAATTGGCAAAGTTCTGGGCAAACGTAGGAACTTTCGAACTAATAATTGCAATCAGAATTGTACTCAAGAAATACCCGCCGGCCAGGGCTCCCCAGATATCGCCTTCACCGCCGCTCAGGGCCACGCCGCCGATCACCACTGCGGTAACAGCCTTCAGGCTGAATTCATATCCCAGGTTCGGATCTCCCGAGGCAATCAGTCCGGTGGCTACAAATGCTCCCACAAAGGCGCAGAAGCCTCCGAACAAATGGGCCAGGACCTTATTTTTCGCAACATTCATTCCGGTAACGTACGCGCTCTGCTCATTTCCGCCTATGCCGTAGACAGAAATACCGTAAATGCTCTTCATATACAGCAGCCAGATAACCACCAGCAGCGCCAGCGCAAATACGGCGGTGGGCAGAATTCCGAAATGCGTTTTGTTCACGAAAGAGATCATCTGGCTCGGGACCCCGTATCCGCCTGGTGTCGGCATCACCCACAAAGCCAATCCCCAGTATACGGAGCTGGTGGCAAATGTGGCCAACAGCGGATTCACCCGCAGAACGCCGATACAAATGCCGTTCAGCAGTCCGCCGCCCAGCCCGATGGCAAGTCCAATCAGGATAACAATGGGAGTTGCCAGTTCCGTATTCGTAAACAGGTATGCCATGGTGACATTGATCAGGCTCAACAGATTGCCCAGGGAAATATCGATGCCTCCCACAATCTTGCATGTACACACGCCGATAACGACGCATACCATGGGTGCGCTTGACAGCAGGAACGCAAAGAACGTCGACTTCTTGAAAAATCCCGGATTCAAAACGCCATTGTACGCGAACAAAATGGCAAGCAGCACGATTGCAGGAAGGGAAGGCCATTTCCCAATCTTTTTTATCTTTTCTCTCATGCTGAGGCTCCCTTCGACTGATTAAACGAATAGGCAATGATGTTCTCAACCGTAATATCTTCACCCGTAAGGACCTTGGAGATGTTTCCTTCGTACATGATGATCACCCGGGAATGGGGGGTCATGCTGCACAGCTCCACCAGCTCTTCGTCATCGCTGGAGACCATCAGCACTCCGGAGCCGCGGTTTGCCAGATCAATAAATGTGCGGTGCAGATCGTACCGGGCCTGCACATCGATTCCCTTTGTGGGGTCATCCGCCAGCAGCAGCTTCGGATCTGTTGCCAGCCACCGGGCAACCACCACCTTCTGCTGATTGCCGCCGGAGAGGGACGTAATTTTCAGGTTTGGAAGTCCGTTGTATTTCACGCCGAAGGCATTCAGCACATCCGTCGCAACCTTAATGGGCTTTTTAACCACCAGGTTGCCGCTCTTCACATTTTCCGCGATGGAACGGTCCGGATAAATTCCCTCGCCGGTCCGGTCACCGGAGAGAAATGCCATGTCGTTTTTCACAGCCTTCTGGGAGGAGGTACACTCAAATTCCTTCCCCCGGAACTCATAGCTTGTCCGCCCGCTCAGTCCGTAGAGCTGGCGAATCAAATCAGACTGGCCATGCCCCTGCAGGCCTGCAAAACCAATAAAATCGCCTTCACGGACAGTAAAACTCACTTCGGTGTTGAAAGATTTAATCTTCAGTTTGTCAATATTCAAAAGCACCGGCCGCTCGTCATCTTCTTCGGCGGCTTCCTCAGCGGCCTCGCTGAGGGCCCGGTTACGGCGCTCAAGTTCTTCCTCGTCAATTCCCGTCATCTGGGAAAGCAGCTCATACTCACTTGTCTCGTTAATGCGGTAAGTGGACAATGTAACGCCATTCTTCATAACCGTCACAGAATCACAAATATCAAACAGCTCGTGCATTCTGTGTGAGATAAAGAGAATGATGCACCCCTCATCTTTCAATTCGTGCATCACTCGTTTTACGATCTGCACATCTTCCTTGTAAAGAGGAGATGTAATCTCATCCAAGATCAACACTTTCGGCTTTTGCACCAATGTCTTGGCAAATTCAACCATGTACTTTTGATTGGCGGGAAGGTCTCGCATCGGTGTGTCAATGATATGCCCCAGGTTCAGCCGCTCCAGCACATCCTTTGTCATGCTTCGCATCTTCTTGCGGTCCAACGCCAGTCCCAGTTTCCTCGGCAGCGAGCAGGCGCAGATGTTCTCCTCAACAGTCAGGTTGTTGAACAGGCTCAACTCCTGGGAGGCTACCACCACGCCGTCTTTTTTGGCTTCCAGCGGAGACGAAAAGTTGACTTCCTTTCCGTTAATCTCCACCTTCCCCGCATTTTTGGTGATGATTCCTCCAACTACCTTGGCCAAAGTACTCTTTCCGGACCCGTTGCCACCAAGCAAAGCGCGAATTTCCCCTTCCTCAACCGTAATGGAAGCGTTTTCCAGCGCAACTACTGAACCATAATGTTTGCGGATTGATTGACAGCATAAACTCATAGTCTGACTCCTCACATGCATCGCCACACGTGCAATTATTGCAGCAGTATCGGCTATTCAAGCGTTTTGGGTCTGCGGTTTCCGCAACTGATGTTGCGGAAACCGCAGATAACCATGCTGGCGCCATGTTGCGAGCACTCACGGACATCCGCGCAAGTCTGCTCCTCAATATGGCTGAATACGTCTGGTGTACCTTATGTCTTGAACCAGGTGTTCAAAGCATCCTCCTGGGAAATGGATGCATCCGGGATGTAGGTATCCTCTTCCCCTTCGTACATCTCCAATGCCTCATCACGGGACAGAACCGTCAGCAGCGGGTAATCCGCCATGATATCCTCAGGCAGGGTACCGTCCAGAGTGATTGCAATGGGAGGATCCACAGCCACAGTATTCACCAAAGACGGATCCAGGGGATTCTCACCCAGGGCATCCTCCTTCAATTCATAACCCTGCAGCATCAAGACCGCGAAGTGAAGGGACGCGACACTGATCGCGGGAGAATTCGTAACGCCGATGGTTTCGTAATCTCCCATGGTGGACCAGAGGCGGAGCGTGCTCATGACGCTGTCACCTCCGACAATCGGCATCTGCTTTCCGGCGTTTTCGTAGGCGTGTGCCACACCCTCAAACGTGGTGTTCTGGCACAAAACACCGTCAATTTCGTCATACGCAGAGAGGAATGTGGTCATAACGGTCTGGGCCTCTGCCTGGTTTCTCTTTCCCGGAGCCTCGGCAAGCAGATTCCACTCGTATTTCTCAATATCCTCATACACCGTCGCATCGCGCAACATGTCTGTAGCATTTCCGGGGTTGCCGCTGATGTACACAATATCAGACCCGCCGGGAACCTTTGTAGCAAACCAGCGATTAATCAAGCTGGTATAGGAAACGGCATCATTGATAACGCAGTAGGTGCCTTCATAAACCGCCGGATCGTTGGACAGGATCACCAAAGTTCCCATCTCCCTGGCGGTTTCAACCACCGAGGCCAACGTAGTGGGAGAAACTGCGCAAATCAAAAGTGCATCCAGCCCTTCTGCCAGCATTGCGTTGCACTGGCTGATCTGCGTAGTACTGTCATTGTCCGCAGAAACCACCTGAAACTCGGCAATTGTGCCGTCGGCCTTGTATTCTTCCGCAGCTTCTTCCAAGCTGGACACCAGCTGGCTCCGCCACGCATTGCCGACGTAACCGATGGAATAGGCGATCTTTAACCCGCTGGTCTTTGGCTCTTCTTTTTCCTGACTTTCGTCAGTGCTGGTATCCTGCGAGTCGTCCTGGGAACCCGTGGTGCCACCGCTACAGCCAAACAACGACAGTATCATAATCAGACATAAACCGATCGTAAGCAGTTTCTTCATCATGTAACCATCCTCCGTTTTTTTAACAGGGACTTTCTGCCTTCATTACGTACAATTACTCGCTGGCGTCTCTATTGTATTTTGTAATCACTAACCGAAACCCTATTTACTCATATATGATTTTCTCTCTCAGATATATTGCGGCTAGGTGTTCTCTTGCTCTTACTTGGCGTTAAACCAAGCGTTCATTACATCTTCCCGGGACATTGCATTGTCCGGTGTGTATGTATCCGCTTCATCCTTGTACATCTCCAGCGCCTCATCGCGGGACAGAACCGTCAGCAGCGGATAGTCCGCCATGATATCCTCAGGCAGCGTGCCATCCAGGGTGATGGCCACAGGGGGATCCACCTGAACGGTGTTCACCAGGGTTTCATCCAGAGGATTGGCCGTCAGGGCGTCCTCTTTCAGCTCATATCCCTGCAGCATGAGGACGGCAAAGTGCAGCGCCGCCGCAGAAACTGCCGGGGAATTGGTGACGCCGATGGACTCATAGTCTCCCAGCTCGCCCCACATACGAACGGTGCTGAGGACGCTGTCGCCGCAAATGGGAGGCAGATCCTTTCCGGCCGTCTTGTAAGCGTTGATGACACCTTCGGTGGTAACATTCTGGCACAGAACGCCATCAATGTCAGAGTAGGCAGACAGGAACGTGGTCATGACCGTCTGGGCCTCCGCCTGGTTCCGTTTGCCCGGAGCTTCAGCAAGCAGGTTCCAACCATATTCATCAATAGCGTCATACACAGCCTGGTCACGAATCATGTCGGTACCGTTGCCGGGGTTGCCGCTGATATACACAACGTTAGCTCCCTCATCCACCTGAGTGGCAAACCACCGGTTATACAGCATGGAATATTTGTAGGCGTCGTTCACAACACAATATGTGCCTTCATAAACAGCCGGGTCATTCGCAATGATGACAAGCGTTCCCATTTCTTTTGCGGTTTCCACGACGGAAGTCAAGGTGGTCGGGGACACCGCGCAGATCAGCAGCGCATCCAGGCCCTCGGCAAGCATTGCGTTGCACTGGCTGATCTGGGTAGTGCTGTCGTTGTCTGCAGAGACAACCTGGAACTCAGCAATTGTGCCGTCGGCCTTATACGCCTCGGCGGCCTCTTCCAGGCTGGCTACATGCTGACTGCGCCAGGCGTTGCCGACATAACCCACGGAGTAGGCAATTTTAAGTCCACTAGTCTTCGCTTCCGTGTCGCCGGATTGCTCAGACTGCTCAATCCCTTGAGATTCCGCGGCATCGTCGTCTGTGCCGCCGCCACAAGCCACCAGTGTGGAGAATAGCGCCAAGCAAAGTAAGATACTGAAAAACCGTTTCATCATTCATCCTCCGTCCTTCGTTTCTTTTTATTAATTACCAAATCAGGCGATGTTCCCGGGAAAGTCATGCCTACAAATGAATTCCCAGGAAAAAGCGTCTATTTTTGATAATTTTCTCTATTTTGGGTCGACGCAGTCTCAATATTTCGTCAAACAGCCCTAAATTCACCGGTCAAATACACAAATTATCATGGATATTTCTTTCTTCAATTATGAAATTTATCATACCCCATTCAGAAAGTCAATATTTTTAAGTTCAAATTCTGGTCGTATTATTGCCAAAGTTTGAAATAATTTTTTAAATATTATCAACAAACTTATATTTTATGATATTATTTAGACATTGTGTTGACATTGTTTTAATGTTTTGGTATTATTTTGGCATATTAGGTATACTTGTTGGCATAAAATATAAATATCTTTATTTTCCAGTCATCTATGTTGATAATTTCAATTTTCTGGAAAGGAGTTGGCTATCTTATAGTAGAGATAGCCAAAAATGGAAAATGTGTGTCAAAGAATGCTTTTGTCCTGACTCTCTAGATCAAGCATTGGACTATTTAAAACAGTATGGTTCTCTGGTATCTCCCTGTGCAGGCGGGACCGATCTTCTTGTTATGATGCGAAAAGGCAAGAGTGTTCCTCGCTATTTAATGGATCTGAGCAATCTGGCGCTGTCGTACATTCAAGAACATCCGGATCACATTTCCATCGGGGCCATGACAACCCTTTCCGAGGTGGAGGTAAGTCCGCTCCTGATGCAGGAACCCTACAAAGCCCTTCAGTGCGCTGCCGGATGGGTTGGCTCACCGCAGATCAGGAACGTTGCCACCCTGGTGGGGAACATCTGTACAGGCATCTCCAGTGCAGACGCGGCTCCCCCTCTTTTGACCTTGGACGCCCGTGTAAGAATTGCCGGTCAGGACGGTATGAGGGAGGTTCCGATCACAGAGTTCTTTGTATCCCCCAGAAAAACCGTTGTGGCCCCTGATGAGCTGGCCTGCGAAATTCTTTTGCCCAAGCTTCCCGCAAAAAACGCTCATACCTTTTTTAGGAAGGTCGGCACAAGAAAAGAGCTTTTCATCTCCATTTTTAATATGGCGGCACTTCTGAACACGGACGGAGACAGGGTGGAGTCAGTCCGTATTGCCATGGGTCTGATGGCACCGGTCCCTATTCGTCTCTACCAGACAGAAACGCTGCTCACCGGAAATCGTCTGACTCCTCAGGTCATTGATCAGGCTATAGCGGTTATGGCCGCGGAAACCAGTCCGCGCACCAGCTATCACGCCTCGAAGGAGTATCGCACCACGCTCGCCGAAAATATGCTGCGGCGGTATCTGTCCACATTCTCGTAACGCACCGTATAGGTCAAAGGGAGGCAACACACCATGTTAGTCTGCTTACATGTCAACGGAAGTGACTTCAAAATTGACGTAGATCCCGATGAAAAACTGCTGGATACCCTGCGGGAGAAACTGCACATCACATCAGTAAAACGCGGGTGTGAGAACGGAGACTGCGGCGCTTGCACAGTGCTGTTAAACGGATATCCGATAGACTCCTGCATTTTTCTCACAGTCAAGGCAAGGGGGCAGAACGTTCAAACCATTGAGGCCTTTGGACAGCCCGGCAAACTGCACCCCATACAAAAAAAGCTCAAAGAGCACGGAGCCTTTCAATGCGGCTTTTGTGCCCCGGGCGCAGTGTTGTCTATCATCAGCCTTTTGGATCACACCTCTGATCCCAGCGAGGATAAAATTCGTAGCGCGATTTCCGGAAATCTCTGCCGCTGCTCTGGCTATGTTCAGATTGTGAGCGCAGTCAAAGAGTATGTTGCTGAGAGGAAAGGCGGCACCGCAAATGAAAAAGAATGAGTTCTCCTATATCGGCAAGCGATTCCCCAGAAAAGATTCCGACATACAGCTGACGGGAACATGCAGGTACTGCGATGACTATTTTCTTCCCGGCATGTTGGTGGCAAAGGCGCGATACAGCGACCATGCCCACGCAAGGATTTTAAATGTTGACACCTCTGAAGCCGAAGCCATGCCTGGCGTTGCGGCCATCATTACCTCCAAAGACGTCCCTCACAACCGTTACGGCGGAGGAATCGAGGAGGATCAATACGTTCTGGCGGAGGATCGGGTGCTGTATCGCGGAGACTGCATTGCGGTTGTGGCAGCTGAAAC
>ENA-ORRT01000484-ORRT01000484.1-human-gut-metagenome-genome-assembly--contig:-NODE-484-length-25173-cov-4.2284_pt1 | contig 25173 bp, 25 predicted proteins | sample MGYA00242181_ERZ509146 | MGnify/ENA primary metagenome ERZ509146 (study PRJEB26280, sample SAMEA2338624) | human gut metagenome | biome: human gut; feature: human-associated habitat; material: faeces...
TCCGCAAGAAAGAGAAAAAGTAAAGTGAGCAAATTAAATGAGTGGTTATGCGCCGGGGGCGGGGGCCAGCTCTGGATTGATCTGGTCCAGCCAAGTCACCAGGTCCATCAGTGTTCCGATAACCTTGTCCGGCTGTGCCGCATCCGCGGCCACGTGCACATCCTTCTGCTCCGACAGGAAGGAGCGGATCTGCACGGCCTTGGCAAAGCCCACCTGCTTGGGGCCGATGATGTCCCTGGAGACCGTGTCGCCCACATAGACGCACATTTCCGGCTTTGCCTGCATTTGCCGCAGGGCGATCCGGAAGATCTCCGGATGGGGTTTGCGATAACCGGTGACGCTGGAGACCGTTACATCCTCCATAAAGCCGCGGATGCCGTAGTCCTCCAGCACGCGGAACACATTGTACAGCGAGGCGTTGTTGGAGATAACGCCCAGGTGGTAGCCCCGGCTCTTCAGGGCCTGCAGCATCTCTGCCGCGCCGTCGCGGAGCTCCCGGTGGTAGAAGGTGACCTCCCACAGGTTGGCCAGCTCCTCGGTGATGGGCAGCAGCTTTTCCCGGTCAAAGGCAAAGTCCCGAAGATACCAGTCCGGCCAAATCTCCTCCGGCTTTTTCTCCAGCATATTCCCCTCGCTCCACTGCTTATAGGCCTTTACGCCGTCCGTGATCCGCTTCCAGAACACATCGTCCGGGCAGCCGGGCTCCAGGCCGTTGGCCCGCAGGACCTCCAGCAGCCTGCGGCAGGTCGCCCGCTGGGTGTCCTCGTTGTACCAAATATCCTCCAGAGTTCCGCCCATATCAAATAAAACGGTTGTCAGCATCAGGAATCCTCATCCTTTCCGTGTGTATTCCGCCGGCGGTGGCAGCCGGCATCCTCTCCGTCCTCAAACAACAGCATGGCATCCTCCTGGGGAGACCGCCGGGGCCGCTCTTCAGCAGCCGGGGCAGCAGGATGCGCTTTGGGGGCGGCATCAGCCTTGGTCCCGGCCGCCTCCCGCATCTCCTCCTGCAGAGTCTTCTGCACAGGCAGAGGATGGGTCTTTCTCAGCTTGAGATAGACCGGCCAAGCCACCGCGTTTCCGATCAGGGCCGGTGCCACACCATACAGGGTAATCAGCTGCACCATGGTTGCCCGCTGGTCTGTATCCAGCATCCAGGCTGCGAAGTAGAACATCACCAGAACCACCGCCAGCCCCACAAACCCGAACAGCGCCACCCGCTTGTCCCGCAGAAGGAACAGCAGGCTGCCGATCCCGCCAATGCGATGATCAGCGTGTGCACGGCGTTGGTGGCTGCAGTGCTGGGCAGCGTAAGCTGCCGGTACAGCGGCTCTGCCAGCAGGGTATACAGAACCCCGTAGATGCAGAGGTCCAGCAGGGTGGCGAAAAAGCCTGCAATGGCAATGGGGCTCTTCCGCCGGTGATTCTTGTCAATGAATAGATTCATGCGCATATCTCCTTATCTGAGAGGGCCGGAATGGAGAGCCGGCGGACGGATTCCCGTCCGCCGGCCGTGTGAAGCAGCCAGGATCGCCGAAGTGCTGTTATCCGAGCATCTGCCAGAAGTCACGGACGGTCATGAACTCCGTGTAGATGGAATTGGGATCGAACGGGGAAACGTTCATCTCCTCATAGGGGACAGAGCCCTCAGCGGGTTCAATGTCGTCCCGGACAGGCCAGCCGCCCAGGGTGTTGAAGGGCTCGTAGCCGCTGGTATCGCCATCAATGCCGCCCATCATGAAGCGGATCAGCAGTTTGGCGGCAGCGGGATGCTCACAGCCTTCCACCACGTACAGGGTGTTGATGGCGGGTATGCCGGTGGTGGGATACAGGTTCACGGGAGCCAGGACCCAGCCGTTATCCTCGTTCTTGCGCAGCTTGGAGGAGGCGCAGAAACCAATGGGGGGATCGGACTGGCCGGGGGTGCCGACAGCCTCGGCAACCTCGTCAGAAGCGGAGGTGAAGATCGGCTCATTCTCACGCAGGCGCTTCAGGAACTCGTAGCCGGCGTTGGCGCAGCCCTCAGAGAGCACCAGCTCCTCGCCATACAGTTCCTCATAGGCGGCAGCCAGCTGATCCGGGGTATCACCCACGCAGAAGCCGGTAATCCAGGAGCCCCAGCCCACATTATTCAGGGGATCCTGCATCAGGATCTTGCCCTTCCATTGGGGCTCGGTCACCTGCCAGATGTTGGTGACAGGGGAACCGTCAGGATAAGCCTCAGCATTGTAGAACAGCTGGGTCAGCTCAATGTACAGAGGGGTTTGCGTCTCTGTCAGGCTGGGATCAATATGGGCGAGGATGTCGGCAGGCTGATATATGTAAAAAATCTTGTTTTGCACATACTCATTGTACAGGGAGCCGTCCTCGTCCTTGATATGGACCACATCCGCCACATACTGGCCGGCCTCGTGCTCACGGGTGACCTTGTCCAGCAGGTCGTTGGTAGAGATATCAAAGGGCGTGCAGGTGATTTCGGGGTACTTGTCCATGAAGGCCTCCGCCACCTTGGTGCAGCGGGAGGAGATGGAGTACAGGGTGACCTCGCCGCCCTCGGCGATGGCCTGCTCATAGAGCTCCTCATCCGTCTCGTCCGTGGCGGTGATGTTGGCGGTTTCCTCCCAGGAGGTGGCGCCGGCATCCTCCGCCTCATCATCCGTGCCGCCGCAGCCGGTCACAGTAAACAGCATAACAGCAGCCAACAGGGCGCTCAATAGTTTCTTGTGCTTCAACATGGTTCTTTTCCTCCTTTAATCATTCTTCCTCAAATCGCTCTCTTTTATCGCAACGGCTGACGCCGCAGGATACTCCGGGATCGCTCGGATGATGGAAACGCGCATTAGCGGGAGTACTTGATCAGGCGTTTGGTAGAGGCGTCGAACACATTGACCTTCTTGGGCGGGTAGGAGAGATAGACCGTCTCATCGCCGGCGTAATGGGTGGAGCCCAGCTCCTTTACAGTAATCAGCTTCTCACCGACCCGGACGGAGACCAGGGTCTCGGAACCGGCGGGCATTCCGGCGTATACACGGGCCTCCACCTGCGCGGCGTCGGTCTTCTCACGGGAAATGGTGATCTGCTCCGGGCGGATGCCCAGAACCAGCTTCAGGTCGCCGGAGGCGGGCGCTTCAGGCGTCATGTCCTCCCGGGAGAACTCCAGGCGGCCCATGACACCGTCAACCGACAGCCCGGACGCGCCGGCGGTGCCCGAGGCCTCCACGAAGTTGATGCTGGGGTTGCCGATGAAGTCCGCCGTATAGAGATCGCAGGGGTTGTCGTACAGCTCCAGAGGCTTATCCACCTGGACCAGCTCGCCCTCACGGAACAGGGCGATCTTGGTGGACATGGTCAGCGCCTCCACCTGGTCGTGGGTGACGTAGATGATGGTGCTGCCGGTGTCGTGGTGCAGGCGCTTCAGCTCGGACCGCATATCCACGCGGAGCTTGGCGTCCAGGTTGGACAGGGGCTCGTCAAGCAGGAGCAGCCGGGGCTCTGACACGATGGCGCGGGCGATGGCCACACGCTGCTGCTGGCCGCCGGAGAGCTCGGTGGGATACCGCTTGGCGTACTGGCCGATCTGCATCCGTTCCAGGGCGCTGGCAACCATTTTTTCGATCTCCGCGGAGGGGATCTTTTTGATCTTCAGGCCGAAGGACACGTTCTCAAAGACAGTCATGTGGGGCCACAGCGCGTAGGACTGGAACACCAGGTTCAGGTTCCGCTGGGACGGGGGCGCGTAGTACGCCTCCGCCGCGTTGACGATCTCCTTGCCGTCCATGTAGATGAAGCCGTTCTGGGGCTTTTCCAGGCCGGACACCACCCGCAGCGTTGTGGTCTTGCCGCAGCCGGAGGGGCCCAGCAGCGTCATGAAGTCGCCGTCCTCGATGGTCAGGTTCAGATCTTTCAGAACGTGGTTCTTGCCATAGAATTTATCGATATGTTTCAATTCAATCTTGCTCATGTTCGTCGTCTCCTCTCAGTTCTCTGTCCGCGTCAGCCGGCCATGCTCTTGGCCAGGTCCGCCTTGCCGGAGAGATTCGCTATCGCATACACCAGGAACACGATAGAGAACATCACAATCGCCACGCAGTCAGATGCCTGCGGCGAGTTGCCGTTCTGGTACCGGAACGCCAGGTACGGCAGCGTGGAGGTGGTGGGGGTCATGATCAGGATGATCAGATCCAGCTCCTTCATGATGGAAACGAAGATCAGCATGAAGCCGGAGATGAAGCCGCCTTTGGACAGGGGGAACACAATCTTCACGAACCGGCGGAAGAATCCGGCGCCCTCGATGGTGGCCGCCTCTTCCAGCTCACCGCTGATCTGCAGCATGTTGGAGGTGCCGGCCCGCGCCGCGAAGGGCAGATGCTTCACCACGGACACCAGCGTCAGCAGAGCGAAGGTGCCGTACAGGGCGGGCACCAGGGTCACGCCGAAGATCTGCTGGGGCTGGGAGAACATGGACAGATAGATGCCGCCGAACGCCACGGACGGGATCAGATAGGGGATGAACACCAGCTGTTCCACCAGCTTGCCGTGGAGCCTGCCGCGGCCCTTGGCAGTGATGTAGCCAAGCAGCTGGCCGAAGATGGTGCCGAACACGCCGTTCACGAGAGTCAGGCGCAGGGAGTTGAACAGGGAGTTGATGAACTCGTCATTCTTGAAGATGCCCGGCAGCCCCTCCATAATCTGGGGATTGGATTCGCCAATCCAGTAGTGGAGGGTAAAGTTGTCCAGGGAGTAGATACCTTCCTTGAGCATGAAGCTCTCCATGACCAAGATGACGATTGGCATGATGATGCCCACTGCGAAGAACACGAACAGCGCCGCAGTGATAACCGGCCTGCCTACCTTCCCAAGGCCGATCAGGGTGGATCGGCCGCCCTTGCCGCCGATGGTGGCGTAGGACTTGCGGGAGCCGATCAGCTTCTGGTTGACGAACACGGCGATGGAGGCAATAATAATCATCAGGATCGCCATGGCAAATCCGGTCTGCGTATCCCGGGAGTTGATATTCATGTACAGCTGGCTGGACAGGGTGTAGTACTGCACCGGGGAGCCCAGATAGTTGATGGTTCCGAAGGTGCCGATGGCCTTGGAGAAAGTCAGGATCACGGCCGACAGGATGGCCGGCAGCACCAAAGGCAGAGTGATCTTCCGCAGGATCATGGCCTTGCCCGCGCCCTGGATCTCACCCATCTCCTCCAGCTCGTTCAGTGCTGAGGATACCAGCAGGTATGTATAGGCGTAATAATGAAGGGTCAGCACGATGATGATGGCGACAGGGCCATAGGCCAGCCACTCCGGCACATCCAGCCCCAGGGAGGCCATGAAGCCGGGCGCGCCGCCCAACCTCGCTGTCTTGAACATGGACAGCCACGCCTGGGATTTGCACCAGGAGGGGATCATGTAGGGGATAATCACCGCCAGGGAGAAAAACTTCTTGAAGGGCAGATCCGACCGGACCATCAGCCAGGCCAGAATGGAACCCAGCAGGATGGCGCACACGGACACGCAGACGCCGATGACCAGGGAGTTGATCAACGGCTTGATCAGCATGGTCCAGGACAGCTCACTGGCCAGCAGCCGCTGCCAGTAGTACAGGGTAAAGTCGCCGGCCTTGCCGCCGCCCACAGCCCGGATGTCCCGCTGGGCCAGCTCAAAGGTGGTGGCGATCATGTCCAGCAGCGGCAGGACGATCAGATAGACCAGCAGAACGACGGCGATCAGTACGATGATGTTGTAGGGATTTGTCACCACTGCCTTGATCTGATTCTTCAGCCGCCGGCTTTTTGAATACGTTTGCTCTTGCGGTTTCATCTTCCTCTTGCACCCTCTCTCCTCAGTTCCTCTTGTTGTTTGTGTTAAATATCGCAAACGTTTTCGTTTCTATACGATTTCAAATTTAACATTCGTTCATACTTTTGTCAAGAACTATACCGCATATTTAATAAAGTATCCAATAAAATTATTCTAATTTTGGTTATTTCGTTGTCTTGCAAAATTCAAATCCGAACGGCTCACACAAACGTTTTCCGGGATTTGAAAAAAATGATGCGTTCACTTCAGCGGCGGCAGCAACTCCAGCAATTCCGGGAACGTATCGATCACTGCATCCGGCCGCGTCTCCTCCGTGAACTCCACAGGATGCTTCTTCTCCGGAGACCGGAAGATGATGTTGCAGCCGATTCCCGCAGCCTTGGCCCCTGGAATATCTCGCTTGATGTTGTCCGCCACGGAGACGCAGTCTGCCAGATCCACCCCCAGTTCCCGGGCTGCAATGTGGTAAATCTCCGCGCCAGGCTTGCGCAGATGGCACACGGAGGAGAGCACCACACTGCCAAAATACGGGGCCAGCCGATCCTCCTCCAGCCAGTCGGGCACCTCGTGCTCGCCAATCAGGTTGGACACAATGCCCAGCTTGTATCCCCGCTCGTGCAAGGTTCGGATCACTTCTGCCCCGCCGTCCACCACCACACGCCGGCCTTTGGACTGGCGGTACTCAAAGGACAGCTCATGGCAGACCTGGGCAATGCGCTTCTGGTCATAGTCCGGCAGCAGCCACCGGCACCAGAGCTCCCGGTCGCCAGCCTCCTTGTTCTCTCCCAGGGCCCAGCGGCGATAGGACTCGTAGCGGTCTTCTACCAACTGATAGAAGTCCTCCACCTGCAGCGGTGCCCCCGCCAGCTCCGTCATCTTCCTGCGGGCATGGCGCATATAGGGCTCATCCTCCAGCGCAATCCGAAGGGTGCCGCCCAAGTCGAACAGGACGGCCCTGTACCTTTTTTCGTTCATCCTTCCTCCTTATCCGCAGACAGGCAGATGCTCTCTGGATCCGCTGCCCACTCGTCTTATGCACCGAATGCAAACGTTTTCGGTTTTCTGTCTTTATTCTATGGTAGATTACTTTTCTCTGTCAAGGGGAGGAACCGCCAAAGACACTCCCCTGTTTTTGCCATTTTGACCAAAAGTCCAGAAATCGCAGTTTTATATTGACTTTTCTGACAAAACTCTATATATTTCAATGCAGAAGTGTACTTCTCTTTCTTGCGGGCGGAGTTGCGTCGCAGAATCGAAAACGTTTGCATTTTCGAGGACTTTTTGGTGGAAAAACCGGCTTTTGTCTGCCCTGTTCCAAGGCGCTGCCCCCCCTCCCGCAGTTTGAGCGTGACAGTCTGAATCATGGAAAGAAGGCATTTTATGGACGGATACCTGTTTGACCCCCACACTCACACGGCGGAAACCAGCAAGTGCGGCCACCTGCCGGCGGCGGAGGTGGTGGACCGCTATGTGCGCCATGGCTTCTCCGGACTGGTTGTGACGGACCATCTCCACCCGGAGTACCTCTCCCGGATTGACACAGACCACGATTGGAATAAGGTCATAGACCACTATCTCTCCGGCTACCGCGCCTCCAAACAGCGGGGCGACGAGGTGGGCTTCCAAGTGCTGCTCGGCGCGGAACTGCGATTTCCCGAAAATGACAACGACTACCTGGTGTACGGCATTGATGAGGCGTGGCTGCGATCCAACCCCTACGTTTGCTGCATGAGCGCCCGGGAGTTCTTCCAGAAATTCCATAACCAGGTGCTTATTATCCACGCCCACCCCTATCGGGACGGCAACACTACGGTGTTTGAGGACGCGATTCACGGTACGGAGATCATCAACGGCAATCCCCGGCACGACAACTACAATGACCGGGCTCTAGAGCTGGCCCGCCGCCATCCAGAATACTACCGCCTGGCGGGATCCGACACCCATCAGAGTGGGGACGAGGCCCGGGCCGGCGTGATCCTGCCAGAGAGGCCCACCGACTCCTTTGCCTACAAGACCTTGATTGGGCAGCACCGTTTCCACCTCTGGAGCCCGGAGTTCCAGTCCTTTGTGGACACGGATGAGGAAATGCGGAAGGAGAAACAGAAATGAGCCAGTTTGACTCTCTGATCATCGGCGAGGTGGCACAGGACACCAATGTGGACTATGACGGCACCACCGTCCATGCCGTGGGCGGCGCCGTGTACTACTCCGGCTTCGCCGCCGCCAACACCGGCCACAAGACCGCGGTGCTCCCCAAGGCGCACACGGCCCAGGTGGACCTGGCCGCCGCCTTCGCCCCAGCCCCAAATGTGACCGTCTATCCCCTGCACAGCAGGACCTCCTTTGTCACAAAAAACGTCTACCACACCCCGGACCGGGAGCGGCGCACCTCCACCGTGGACAGCGTCATCGAACCATACCGCACCGAGGAGGTGCCGGATATCGATGCGGCGATCTGGCATCTGGCGGGCCTGGCAGCGGGCGACATTCCCAACGAGATGATCCCCTTTGCCGCCCGGCACGCCATGGTGGCCATCGACGTGCAAACCATGCTGCGCTGGGTGGAGAACGGCGGCATGGTCTATCACGACTGGGCAGAGAAAAAGGAGCTGCTGCCGTATGTCCGATTTCTCAAGACCGACGCGGCGGAGGCGGAGATTCTGACAGGTCTCACCGACCGGGCTGAGGCCGCCAGACAGCTTTACCAGTGGGGCGCCAAGGAGATTCTCATCACCCATAACACGGAGGTGCTGGTCTACGATGGTCGGGAGATCTACACATGCCCCATCCGGGCCAGAAACCTCTCCGGCCGGACCGGGCGGGGCGACACCACCTTTGCCGGCTACATCAATGAGCGGCTGACTGCTGACATCCCCACCGCCCTCCGCTTCGCCACCGCCTTAGTGTCCCTGAAGATGGAGACCCCCGGCCCCTTCACCGGCACCCGGGCGGATGTAGATGCCTATCTGAAGGAATTCTACTGAGCGCCATTTCCGTATCCATCTCCCGAAATCACCAAGACGGCTGCCAACCCGGCAGCCGTCTTTTCAGCTCTACTCCGAAGTTAGGGAATAGATATTTTATTAACGGAGAACGGACGGTGGATGCGGATGATAAAATAAATCCTGTAAACGTCTAAACGTCGGAAAAAGGGTTGTCAACCATAAATTTGATGCAATATACTAACACAGGTAGGCTGGCAAGGTAATCCACTGCTCTTTTGTGTTGTCCAAACTTGAAAATCATGCAGGCGTATTACGCTTACGGTCTTTCCGTGAGCGTGATGCGCCTGTTATCGTCTGCGGGAAATTTAAGAGGAACAAGGGAAGGATGTGATGGAAGGGTTTCTAAAAAATATTGAGGCTGGCGCTGTCGACGATGCTCTGCCTAACGGTAGCAGCTGCCGGGACCTTAGACCCAGTGCGTGGGATAGCAGGTCAAGCTGGCTGTGAGCGGGATAGATTACCGGCTACGATTCAGACAAAGGCGGAACAGACTGTGATTACATTTACTGCGGAGAATGGGGCAATGGTGGCGAAGGGAGAAGGTGAAGATAGCATTATTAAATGGCGGGTGCTGAATGATCGGCCCAATACGATTGACAGGACTGCCACGCCCAGAAAGGGTGTAAGAATTTTTTAATGATAGTCTAACAGAAGGCAAACAGTTGTGCGGTACAAGAAGCTGAGGCAGACGATGTTAAATTTATGGGCAGTATAAACAGTTCTCAATTTGCAGAATCAAATGCTACCGTTATCATCAAAACGCCTCATTCCATACCACGATATGCAAAGCTCCCAAGGCCATATGTCATCTTGAAAAGCGGAGGCGTTCTGTAAGTAAAACAGAACACCTCCGCTTTTCAAGATTAAATTTCGTATGTGTGAAGAAGGATCAGTCCCGCACGACACCACCGTCAAGGTTGATGGCTTCCCCGCTGATATTTCGGGCACCGTCAGATGCCAGGAACAATGCCAGTGCCGCGATGTCCTCCGGCTTTTGGAAACGATTCATCGGAATGGAGGACTCCATGCGGCGGCGGACGGTACTCTTATCCTCGCCTGTGTCTGCGGAGATGCCATTGATGACGCGCTGGATCATGGGAGTATCAACAGAACCCGGGCAGATCGCATTTACGGTAATATCTCTCGGTCCGAGTTCAGCAGCAAGCCCGCGGGTCATACCGATCACACCGGCCTTGGAAGCACAGTAAGCAGCAGTATTGGCAAAACCGTTCTTTCCGGCAATGGAGGCAATATTGATAATGCTTCCGGGAAGCCCCTTTTCCAAAAGAATGGAGACAACCGCCCGTGTGCAGAAAAAAGTCCCCGTGGCATTGACGGACAGATTTTTGTTCCAGATCTCGGTACTCATCTGCTCGATGGGCACACCGATGGCCACACCTGCGTTGTTTATCAGAATCTGGATGGGATGTCCGGATTCTACCGCACAGCGCACCACATCATTTACTTGATCTTCCTGACTGATGTCCATTTTGACCCGGGTGAGCAATGATTCGTACTCCGTCTCCCAGACGGGGACCTGCAGATCTCCGGCAATGACCGGATATCCGGCATGCAAAAATGCTCTTGCTGTCGTTTCACCGCTTCCACCGCCGGCACCTGTCACCAAAACAGTTGTTCCGCTCAAACTCATTTTATGTTACCTCCGTCCATTCCGAATGATTTTTTGCACTCCGATAAATCGCTTCACAAACAGCCGCATTCTGATAACCGTCATAAAAGCTTGGATAATTGCCGGCTTTCCCGATTTGAAGCGATGTATAGACTTCTTCGAAAAAGCTTGAGAATGTATCCGGGAATCCGCCACCAAAGGCATTGGTTACTGAGGTGACACCCTTAAATTGCTGTGCAGTATAAATTTGATAGGGGGTTTCAGAACACCACCAGACGGAGTTTTCATCGCTGCTGATTTCGATTTTAATGCAGTTGCTGCGTCCATGAGAGACCTCTGAGAGGAGGAGGGAACCAATCGCCCCATTGGAAAATTGCAGGGATACCACCGCGGCATCTTCGGATTCCACTATAATGTGTTCGCTTCCCGGCTGCGGTGCGGCAAACATCATTCCATCTTTTTTATACCGGTCCTTATGGAAACAGCCAAAACTGGCCGAGACGGCCGTGATTTCCAGTCCCGTCCAAAAACGGACCAGGTCGATCCAATGTGAGCCGATTTCTGTGACTGCCCGCATGAGGCCGCCGAACTCCGGGATATAGCGCCACATGTACTGGGCGGGGAGAATATGGAATTCCTGCAGATAGGAGCCGTGGATCAGGCGCGGAGCGCCGAAGCCGGGCGTAGCTACGATCTTCCGCCCCCGCTGACAGGCCTCGTGATAACGCACATTGAAATTTACTGCGGCCAAAAGCCCCCTCTCTTCTGCCAGCTGATACAACTCCCGCGCCTGTTCACTGTTCAGGCACAGCGGCTTTTCACAAATAACATGCTTTCCGGCTAGCAGGGCCGCCTTTGCCATCTCATAGTGCATAGCCGGGGGGGTACAGATGTGAATGCAGTCCACATTGCTTGCCAAAGCATCTGTAAATTGGTTGCTGTGTGATGGGATATTCCAAATTTCCGCAAACGCTTTGGCTTTGCTTTGGTCCCGCCCAATGACAAGTACGATTTCCTGATTTTGCTGAATCAGTGCCTTTGCGTGGGTTGCAGCGATATTGCCGCAGCCAACAATTGCAACTTTCATGTGATCCCTTCTTTCAGACCGTTTGTTGTGCTATTATGTCACATATGTTTTCATTAAAAAAAGGACACTTGTCCTTTTTTTGAAATGCCCGCAATAATTTTACAATCCTACCAAAATCGGGTAATTCTTTTTGGCTGAAGGAGCGGGCAAAATAGGACATCTGTCCTTTTTTGAGATTGGGGGAGTTTGATAATATGAAAACACCAGAAAACCGCCGCGTCTTTGTCACTGGAGGGAATATGGAGCAGGAAGACCTGATCAACTTGTGCTTGTCGACTCTCCCTGACCGGCTGCGCCAAACTGCGGAACCGGTATGCTTTAAAAAGAATCAGATCGTCATCCGAAAAGGGGAGCCGACGACATGCGCTTATCTGATGGTGCTTGGGGATCTGACGGTTCAAACGGAGTATGAGGACGGCAACTATTATACATTTGCCCACATCTTGCCGGGGAGGTATATCTCTGACCTGGAAGTCCTCTCCGGAAGGTTTATCAATGCAGTAACGCTTGTGGCCGCAGAAAACAGTATGGCACTGCGTTTTCCCCTGGCAGTGTTTCAGGAATGCCTAAACAATGATATTGATTTCCTGCGCTACATTGTTTATGGCTTGGCGGATGCCATGTTCGATACGTCTTCGCAGCGGGGGAGTAATTTATATACGCATAGTTCCACCAAGGTTGCCCGCTATTTATTGAGTTACATAAATGCCCATGGCCCGGAGGAGGATGGCGTATATGTTATCCGCGTTACGCGGCAGGCCATTGCGGCGGAGATCGGCATCAATATCAAAACGGTAAATCGTGCCGTCAGACGACTTTCGGACGAGAACCTGCTGGAAATTGTCCACGGAAAGATCCGTATTTCCCGAGAACGTGTGGAGCAAATGAATCGCTACATTGGAAGTGATCATAAAGCGGATGCTTTTTGATAAAACAACATTTAGGAGGATCGATTATGAAAAGAACTTTTTCCGTACTTGTATGCGCCGCTATGATTTTTTCTTTAACTGCCTGTGGCGAGGCCTCTGTATCTGACGAAAAAGATGCGGCTGAGGGCGATGCCGCTGCCTCCGGTAAGCTGGCTGTCATCACCGGCACAGGTGGCCTGGGCGATCAAAACCTGAATGATTATGTCTATTCCGGCGTTAAGATGCATGAATCGGAAGGCGTGACTGTGGATGTCGTGCAGCCCTCTGATCTGGCGGACTTTCCCAATCTGCAGACGCTGTATGCAGAAGAAGGAACGTACAGCACCATTGTCTGCATTGGATTTGATCAGAAAGAGGCACTGACTACGGTCAGCGAGGAATTCCCCGATCAGAGCTTTATCATCTGTGATACGGAATGTGCGGGCTCCAATGTGACCAGCGTTGTGTTCCGGGCAGAGGAAACCGGCTTCCAGTTGGGTGTTCTGGCGGGACTCCTCGTCAAGGAAGGTTCGCTGGAAAACAGCCGCGGGAACAACACCATCGGCTTTGTCGGCGGCAGTGATATTGCCACCATCAACCAGTTTGCCGCCGGGTATGAAGCCGGTGCACGCCTGGCGAATCCTGATGTGACGGTTCTTCGCTCCTATGTGGGAAGCTTCAGCGATCCGACAACAGCGACGGAGCTTGCCACCAGCCTCTATGAGCAGGGGGCGGACATCGTGTTTGCCTGCGCTGGCGGTTCCGGTCTGGGTGTTTTCACGGCCGCTGAAAAGCAGAATGGATACGCACTTGGTATTGAAACCAATCAGAATGCGCTCTCTCCGGACTGCATCATTGCTAGCGGCACTCGCGCGTGGGACGAGGCGATTTACGATGCAACGCAGAAGGCGCTGGATGGGACTCTGGAGAGCGGACTGCTCAGCTACGGTATTTCTGACGGAATGCTGCAGGCAGAGCGCGCAGGCAGCAACGTTCCTGTCTCCGATGAAATTATGGCAGACGTGGCTGCATACAGCCAGCGCGTTTCTGACGGCAGCCTGAAGCTCCCCACGACCTTGGAAGAAGTGGACCCGTTCCTCGCAGGATACGCCGAATAAAACGGATGAGGGGGATTTCAATGGACGCTTTGCTTGACATCAAAAACGTAACCATGCGGTTCGGCAGCCTCGTTGCCAATGACCATGTGAGTCTTTCCTGCGGGTATGGCTCGGTAATCTCTCTTTTAGGGGAAAATGGTGCCGGAAAAACCACCCTCATGAAGGTCATCTATGGTTTGAACAAGCCGGAGTCCGGCGAGATTTATTTCGAGGGAAAAAAAGTATCCGTGAAGTCCCCGAAAGCGGCGATCTCTCTTGGGATCCAGATGGTTCACCAGCATTTTATGCTGGTGAACCATCTGACAGTGGCCGAAAACATTGTGATGGGAAATGAACCGGTGAAACTTGGAATTTTTCAGCGTAAGGCTGCGGCGAATCGGGTACGGGAGCTCTCCGAAATGTACGGACTGCAGATCGATCCCATGCAGATGGTAGGCAAGCTGTCTGTCGGAGCCAAGCAGAGAACAGAGATTTTGAAGGCACTGTACCATGGAGCCAAACTGCTGATTCTTGACGAACCGACTGCTGTTTTGACGCCCCAGGAAACACAGGAGCTGTTTAAGGTCATCCGCCGTCTGAAGGAAGACGGGAAGTCCGTCATCATCATCACCCATAAACTCCATGAGACCATGGAGATTGCTGATTGGGTCTATGTGATGCGCCATGGCAAAATGATTGGCTGTGTCGCCAAGAAGGACACCTCACCGGAAGAATTGACGCGAATGATGGTCGACCATGCGCTGGAAAAGTTTGAGAAGGCCGCCTGCCATCCCGGGGAAGTAGCGCTTTCCCTATCCGGCCTGTCCTATACAAACCAGGATCATGCTCCTGTTTTGAGAGATGTGAATCTGGAAATCCGAGAGGGAGAGATCTATGGGCTTGCCGGCATAGAAGGAAACGGACAGCAGGAACTGGTGGAGGTACTCAGCGGCATTGAAAGCAGATGGACCGGGACCTACCGTTTGCTGGGGCAAAATGTTGCCGGGAAATCTGTGCGAGCCCTCATTGATCTGGGCCTTGGCTGCATCCATTCCGACCGGCATGATAGAGGTTTGCTCCTGGATCTCCCCGCAGCAAAAAACGTTCTTCTGGGATACCAGCATCAGCGCTCCGTCAAAACACCGGTGGGACTGATCGATTATCGGAGTGTGTCGCAGATGGCACGCTCCATTATTGAACAATATCATGTCTCGCCTGCGGACGAAACGTATATTGCCCGCTCTTTTTCCGGCGGAAATCAGCAAAAGCTCATTGTGGGCCGGGAGTTTTACCGGAACCCGAAGGTGGTTATTATTGCGCACCCTACCCGGGGAGTGGATATTGGTGTGTCAGAGATTATTCATCAGAGCATCCTGAAACTGCGGGAGGCTGGTTCCGCCATCCTGCTGATTACAGCGGATTTTGATGAATTGTTCAAGCTAAGCGACCGGATCGGCGTGATTTACGAGGGGCATATCGTCACCGAGGGCAAGCGTGAGGAATATACGCCGAATCGGTTAGGCTTATATATGGGAGGCGGCACAGATGAAGATAAAGCGGTTTGAAAAACTTGCGGCACCTGTGTTGTCGATTATCATCGCGTTGTTGATCGGCACGGCCATCATTAAAATCTGCGGATATCACCCTCTTAGTGCATATTCGGCGCTGCTGAAAGGTGCGTTTGGGTCTTTCCGGTATACTATGGCGACCCTGGAAAAGAGTGTCCCGCTGATTCTATGCGGCATTGCCGCTATGGTGGCAATGAAAAGCGGGATCTTCAATATCGGCGCAGAGGGTCAGCTTTTTATGGGTGCCATTGGATATGCGGTTGCCGCACTGTATCTTGATTTCCTTCCGGGTTCGCTTCATTTGATAGTATGTATTCTCGTTTCCATACTGTTTGGAGGCGCCTGGGCATTTGTCCCGGCCATTATGAAAATCCGGATCGGGGCAAATGAGGTGGTGACCTCCATCATGCTCAATTATATCGCGCAGCTTTTTACCTCATATCTGGTTTCTGGCCCCTTGCGAGCTGACGGAGCGGTCTCTCAGAGTGATCCGATCCCTGCCGCAACGGCCATTGGGGAAATTGTAGCCGGCTCCAAAATCACATACGGCTTTCCTCTGGCAATCGTACTTTGCGTCGTCTTTGCGGTACTGTTCAAACGCACGCAGCTGGGATACGAGATCACGGCGGCCGGTATGAACGCCCGGGCTGCAGAAGCAGGAGGCATCCAGCCTGATCGGGTCCGCATTATCGCTATGATGGTTTCAGGCGCGCTTGCCGGTCTTGCGGGAGGGCTCCTAGTCGCCAGCACCTTTGGCCGGTTGGTGGAAACGGTATCCACCAGTTTTGGCTTTGACGGGATCTCCATTGCGGTATTGGGACTTTATACGTCTGTTGGCGTATTTTTGTCCAGCCTTCTCTTTGGAGCGCTTCATACCGGAAGTCTGTACATGGAAATGTTTATGAAGATCCCCAGTGAACTCATTGATGTTTTGCAGGGCGTGATTATCGTGGTGATTGCATCGCCTGCGATCTTCCAGATTCTTTTCAAGAGAGGGGGCAAACGGTGAATGTGTAACGAGCAATTGAGCCTGATTGCTTCCGTGCTCTCTGCTACGCTCCGCATGTCTGTTCCGCTTGGATTTGCAGCGATCGGCGGAGCGATTTCTGAGCGATCCGGGATTATTGCGCTGGGATTGGAAGGGTATATGACCATCGGAGCGTTCTTCGCGGTGCTAGGTGCCTATATGACCAATAGCGCGGCTTTCGGACTCCTGGCCGGTGCATTGGCCGCGGGCATTTTTGCACTGATTTACGGTTTTGTCTCGATCCACCTGAAAGCGCAGCAGACGGTCAGCGGCCTAGGTATGAACACCATTGCGCCCGGTCTGGTGGCAATCCTTATGGTGGCGATTTTTGGGAATAAGGGAAAATCTGCACTGACGCCAAACTTGCAGCCGATTGAGCTACCCGTTATTTCCAAGATCCCATTTCTTGGCGAGGTGTTTAGCGGACATACGATTCTCCTGTATGCCTTTTTGCTGATAGCGGTTCTATGCTGGGTGATCATGTATAAAACGCCGGAGGGCATTCGCCTGCGGTCTGCTGGAACCAATCCGGAGGTTATCGAAGCGCTGGGGCTGAGTGTGAAAGCAATCCAATACCGGGCGGTATTTACCTCCGGTATCCTTGCAGGAATTGGAGGAGCATATTTGTCTATTGCTCAGCTCAATTTTTACAGCTCGGATATGGTTTCCGGACGAGGATTCATCGCAATTGCCGTGTTTGTATTTGCGGGGTGGAATCCGGTTCGCTGTATTTGGGCCTCGCTCCTTTTCGGGTTTACAGAGGCAATTCAGATGCGTCTACAGACATTGGGAATGCCGTCGCAGATCATTCAGATGCTGCCGTATTTCTGCACGCTTCTGGTGCTGGCAAATATTCGGACCTCTCGGAAAAAGCATCATATTATGTGAGGGAATTTTATGGATATGAAAGCTTGCATTCATACGGCGGCGGAGGCCATTTGTTCCAACAGCTCGCTTCAGCCTCAAGTGGGTCTGATTTGGGGAAGCAGTCTTGGAGACTTTTGCGACGGACTGCAAAATGCCGTCAAATCTTGTTTTCTGAATTACATGTGTTTCCACAAGCCACTGTTGAAGGACATTGCAGTGAATTTTGGATCAGGACGCATCAGGCGATCCCTGTTCTGGCCCTGTGGGGGCGCCTGCATTATTACGAGGGGTATTCCTAGAATGTACTTACCATCCCTGTTGGTGTGATGGCACTTTTGGGCATTAAAATGCTGATTTTAACCAATGCCGCAGGCGGTATCCATCCCCGACTTTCCCCGGGATCGTTGATGCTGCTGCAGGACCACATCAATCACTCCGGCTCCAATCCTTTGATCGGCAGAAATCCGGGGAATTCGGCCCCCGTTTTCCCGATATGTCAGAAGTATATGACACAGATCTGCGGAATGATGTGCTCCTTACAGCCAAGAAGGAGGGAATGGACCTTGCCTGCGGAACCCATTTGATGTATAGTGGGCCCAGCTACGAGCCCCCGGCAGAAATCCGATTCTTCGGTAAAATCGGAGCAGATGCCGTAGGGATGTCTACCGTTCTGGAAGCAATCATAGCGCGGCATTGCGACATCCAGAGTTTTCCCGGCGAGGGCATTGTAGGAGGCCCCGGAGAGAAAGAGGCCGGACTTGGCCTACTCATAGTATACGTTCTCCTAGGCAGTGCCTAAGGTCCCCTCAGTTTCCACTTGTCTGGTCCGGTCTATCGCGAGCCGGACCATAGGGTCTGGGGCCAGGAAGCAACATTGACGTCGTATTCCTCCGCCAGAGAGCGGGCCTCGTCCTCCTAAGGGATGTCCTAATCAGCACGGAAGTAATAGACATAGTCTACCGGCTGGACGTTATAATCCATCATGGCACCAGTGCCCAGCATTGAGGTGGAAAAAGAGATAAGGCAAGTTCCGGGGATGAGCACTGTCATCACCAGCATGTTCCGCATGGTCTGCCGACCGCGAAAGCGCATCTGGGACACGGAAACCATGTCCTTGTATTTATACTGCCTGCCGCCCCAACCCTTGGCTGCAATGCCGCGCAAAATCATGTACAGTCTTACTAGCACAAACAGATAGAATACGGTGGTGAGACCCTCTGATGAAGGTATGGTGGGGGCAATGTGGCCGCAGAAACCGCCTGCCGTCAACTACATGATGCCCACCCAGCCATACCAGTGTTTCACCTCTCGGATGGATTTGGAGGTGTGAGGCTCCTGGACTACATCGATGATGCTGGTCCTACGGCTAGACCGGCCTCCCAGAAGGAAGAGCATGTCAGTTGCACAGGCAGCGAAGGCCAGGGTGTAGGTGTTTGAAGGTGAGTGGCATCTCCTTTGTATCCACCACCAGAGCCTGGAACACCTGCCACAGCCCCCAAGCCAAAGGGGTGCCCAGGATAACCCCGGTGGCGCAGGAACCCAGGAAAATACCTGCCAGATCCCGACGTAGTTCCCGTTTCAGTCGCTTTCGGGAGGCGCCCAGAGCCAGAAACACGCCGGTTTCCCGGGACTTCTGCCAGAAGAAAAGGCCGACGACACAGGTGGCAAATACAGCGCAGCCGATGACAGCTAAGGCAAAGATCATCATTACCTGTCCGCTGTCGCCGCCCTCCGGAAGCACCGGGAGGATTGTAGGGGGAGTGCATCATGCTCACATACGCGGTGACCAGCAGCACGGAGAAAAAGCATCAGCCGCTCAGCCGGGCTACTGCCCCTTGTTTTTTCGCCCCAGGGCGGCGTACACCTGAATAAATGTCTTCATGGCCTCACTCTTTGTCCATGTCCCAGATGGCGTCCAGCAGCTGGTCCTGAAAGGTGCTTCGCTCCAGCGACCCTCGCTCCAGAGTTCGCCATATCACTCCATCCCGGAGAATCTCCACCCGGTCGCAGGAGGAGCTGTCGAAGGATTCGTGGGGCACCATGAAGATGGTGGCGCCTAGGGCGGACTTGGCCTGCCGGAAGGGGCGGATCACCGTCTGGGAGGACTTGGAGTCCAAGTTGCTCGTAGGCTCGCCGGTCAGGATCAGCAGGGGGGATGAGAGGCCGGGCCACAGCAGTGCGCTGTTTTTTGCCACCGGAGATCTCAGCCGGGTACTTATTGCGGATGGCAGAGATGCCGAACACATCGCACAGCTGATCTGCCCGTGCTTCCGTCATGGCAGAGACAGTACCGCCGATGATGGCTAGCAGCAGGATGTTTTCCTGCACTGTCAGGCCGTCCAGAAAACGAATGTCCTGGAACACGAACCCCAGCTTTCGGTTCCGCACGGCGGCTAGGGATTCCTCGTTCAGCCGGGCCAGCTCCGTATCTCCCAGCAGGATGCTGCTGGAGTCTGAGGGAATATAGCAGAAGATTCATTTCAGGAGGGTGGTCTTGCCGGACCCGGAGGGACCCATAACTACCACGAGCTCTCCTTTGCCCATCTCTAAAGGAAATCCCCCTTGAGTACTTTACAGGTGGCCTTGCCCACCCGATAGGATTTGTTTAGGCTTTTCACTGTCAGCATACAGACTATCCCTTTCTTGTAATTCACATCAGATTCCGCACCAAAGGCGATGAGCGTCAAGCGGGCGGGATAGAAGCCGCAGAAGAACCACTTGTTGATCCCAGCATACCGCGGTCCAGCGGCTGTAACAAACGGAGCCGTCATTTTTGGCAAAAGGAATACCAAGTTGGGGACCATGCCGCTGTAATGTCATAAACAGCAGATTTGATGTCAAGTTTGATTTGGAACCGTGAGGGAAGCGTGATAGAATAGCCCCAGTAGCGGTCCGGGCCGGGCAGCCAAAAGGCCCCTCCGGAAAATTGGGCTTTGAAAGGAAGAGGATACTGCGCATCGGCATCTGAGACGACGTCTATGATGCCTAGTTGGTGCTTCGGTCCAAGCTGGAGCGGATTTTGGAACGTCAGCGGGCGGAGGGACAGTTTTTCTCCGGCGAAGGGCTCCTCAAACGGCTGGAACACCACATCGGAAAACTGGATCTGATATTTCTGGATATGGAGATGGGGGAGCTGGCCGGCACGGAGATCGCCCGGAGGCTGCGGTCCGCCAATCCAGGGCTCCATCTGGTGTTTGTCACCGGCTATGCCGACCGTATATTTGGCGGATACTTGGCAATCAGGGTGCGGAACTCCTTGGTGGGTTTCACTTCTTGCATGGACTCGACGCCGTGAACCAATACTGGCAGGGATTGGGCTGGGGGAGCCGGATTTTTTGAAGATATGGAGGAACTTTTTCTCCAGGGATGACTGTTCGTCGTCACAGCGGTCCAGATAATCGTACACCAGCCACCACAATTTCAGTCTCTTCCAGCCCCTAGAGCAGACACGACGAAGTTCCTGGGCAGGGTGCCGTGTTCATCAAAAGGTTTTGATAGTGCCGGTGAGTCATGGTAAGTAGGCGGCACACAATACGCAGGGAAACATCTTTTCAAACTTTAGGTTAGCCGCGAGGGCTTTTTGAGTGGAGTCAAAAGTTGCAAGCTACCACTAGAACGGAATGTTCGTGAAGCGCGTGAAGTGGTGGTACAACGAAAATGGCGTGACTCCAAATGCCTACTATGCTTGGCAGAAGAAAGTCTTTGTCCTTTATGGTAGGGCAGCAGAAAATTCAGTCGGAAACTGATGCACACAGCAGTTAGTTGCTTTGCAGAATTTCCGGCACCGCAGGAGCAGCTATGCATCTTCTCTAAAACCTTAGTCGCAAGTATTCAGGCCGGTAAAGCCTCTTTAAATCTCTAAGCAGGAACTGATTCGCAAGTGGTACAGCTCTCTACCAAGCGTTGAAGTCATGCTGAACGATTTTGCCGAAGTGAACAAGCTCTACATTGCCTGCGGTTATACAGATCTGCGTCGAGGGATTATGGTCTCGTCAGCATCGTCCAGCAGAAGTTTGGACTGTTGGCACCACAGCAACCGTATCAGAACGGTTTGGGATATACCGATACATTGCGTGTCGGTGCGGTGAGTGTCAGTATCTATGAGGGGTCGTCAGCCAAGCTCCTGTGAGCCATGCTTACAGTCATACTCAGTGTATTCAGTGAGCAAATCAATGCGGGTAAAACGAGCGAACCGGACACCACTCCGCACTGACTGCGGGCGTGCACGCCAGAAAGGACGAAACTACAGATATGCCGGAGCCGTGAGCTGTGACGTAAGCCAGCAGGCGGACCTGACCGACTACGTCGATGTGGAACAGGTGTCCGATTGTGTGGGAATCTGTAGCGCGGGCCAAAGTCGGGGGCTCAACGCTATTGCCCCAGAGGCACACCATAAGAGCACAGTCCGCGGCCATGCTCGTGCGGTTCTTCCAGAACTTCACAGAACAGAAGTTGACACGCAAAACTGCGCCGCATAAGCAATGAAAAGGCCATCTGTGTATGTCAACGGAAATTGAATTGGACCAACCATAACTGGAGCGTCTGCTTTGCCAACAGATGCTCCAGTTTTTCTGTCAGAATCAAAAGATATGCTTCTGCCATAAAAAAGTAGAGGGGTAAATCAGGTGACAAGTAAGTCAGTGGAGAACTATTTCTTGGGTGAATAAGTAGGCGGGGAGCTCATCAATAAAACATCACCGTCTCTGTTCGTTGGCAAAATCACTAAATCACGTTTCAAAAATTCCAAGCCCCGGCAGCCTTCTTGCCGGGGCTTGAAATTTTTTCAATCAGCATCCTTCCTCGAAACACTGGAGACATCATTTGGGTGGACCAGTTGCATGAACTTATCCACGGAGTTGACCATGTCAGCGGTCAGGAAACGCAGCCACTGCTTTTGACGCCGTCCCAACAAATTCATCATCGCTACGCCTACATGTACTTTGATCCGGGTTTTCCTAACTACGGCCAATGTCAGGTTTTCAAGTGCCGGAAAATTACCCTCTACTGATAAGGACGCTCAGAAACGAACCCAATTACAAACCCAAAATCGGGGAAATTTTGTAGGACTCTGTCTCATGACAGAGTCCTACATCTGTTCGTGGAGCTTTTTCAGACACTTTGATACCGCCGCCTTCGATACACCGTAGATCATCCCGATCTCTTCCATGGTCAGGCTCTTGTCATATCGGAGTTGGATCAGATTCCGGTCCCAGTAGCCCAGGCTACCGACAGTTTTCCGCAGAGTTTCAAGCTGGAGGTTCCAGGTCCAGGGCGCCACATCCTCCACGGAATGTCTCACGCATTCGAAATCGGACAGTGCCGTTTCAAACTCACTTTAATCAGGTGCCTTTCGTCCCGTTTTTCCTGCGCCTGTTTCCGCTTCCGATCCCGCTCTAGGAAGTCTGTGGCCTCCCTTGGCACTGATACTTTCTGCCAATGATACGTAATCCCGACAGAGTCGCTTATTCATGTCCTTACCGCCTTTGGTGGAAACGTACACACCCGCGTTGCCAGCACAGCGCTAAATACTGAAGACCTTTATGGAGTCCCCCTTCGTTCAGGGTGGCTGTGGTGCCCTACAAGGCCTATGAAAAAACGGAGGAGGGCTTTTGCAATAAACGAATAGCTTCTTATTGTTTATATATGAGCAGGGTGAGAAGGTCCCCCGCACCGAAAGGTGCGGGGGTTCTTCTATCGCAACTCAGATGAGTTTTGATAAATAAGTTGCCTGATTAGGCGGTAAAGTTACCGGAAGTAACAGACCCACCATTATAGGTAGCAGTCACTCGATACAGAGCACCGTTCACCAGAGAACTATCGGCAATCAGTGCGGCACTCTGTCCAGCAGAGTTACCGTTGGCCACGGTCACAGTGCCAGTAGCCGCAGTCTGCCAAATATTGGTGGCCTCCATGTACCGCTCAACGGTGACGTTGAAGGTCATGGCGCCTGCGGCAGGGCCAGTCAGAGTGACGGAAGCAACCAGATCACCAGAACTGTCCTTTGCCAGAGCCGTAGCAGAGAGCACGCCAGCGCCCGGGGTGACAGTCTCGGTCTCATCCACGACCTTGATATACACGTCGGTCAGACGGTTGTCATCGTTGACCTTGTAGAAGACCTTGTCATTGCTGTCCTGGGCAATGGCAGTGATGCTACTGGCCTCCAGATCGCCATCCACGTTCACGAAGTAAACCTTGACGTCGCGGGTGTAAGCGTAAGGAATACCGCCCAGCTTGATGACATCGTTGGTAACAGAGTCGGTACCGACAGCATAACGCAGAGAACCGTCAGAAGTGGTCGTGCTATCCACACGATCCTCGAAGCCGGTCATGACACCCTTGTCATTGTAGACGGGGCCATAGATCAGAGCGTCGCTGGTCATCTGCATGGTGCTGTTGTTGGACACCTTGACAGTGGTGGCCTCGCCGTTGATGAAGGCGTCATACTCATAGTAGTAGCCCAGGTTGGCGGTGTAGGAAGTACCAGCGTTGCTGCCCTTCACATAGATGACATCCTTGTTGTCGCTGGACATGCTCATGTTATCGTTCTTCTCAATGAATACAACAGTTGCGGGATCATTGTTGGTTGTGCTGTCCATGAACACAGTTACATAGCCTGCATCGCCACCATTATGAACAATGGTAGGCATATTGGCAATGCCCTCGTAGACACTGTAAGTGGTCTTGCTGCCAGAAGTGTCGGCTACCAGGAAGATGGTCTTGCCATCAGAGAAGTGGGTTTCCTTGCCACCAGCAACATTGGCCTTGTTACCATCGACGATGCTAAAGGTATTGGAGCCATTCTTCATTACGAAAGCACCGCCAACTTTGCCAGTCTGAGCGTCTGCGACACGGGTGATGCTATAGACATCATCGCTGTTCACAGTGTAAGAAACAATGTCGTACTTGCTCAGCTTGCTCTGAACGACCTTGTCAAAAGTACTGGCTACAGGGTCATTAGTCTCAACCTCAACGGTCTTGCGAGTACCGTCAGTAAACAGCAGCTCTGCCTTTTCGGTGTCGTTGAAGTCACCGGCCTTGGCGGTGTAGTTCAGGACCACGGCGTACTCAACAGAGGTGTCAGCATCCACATACAGGGCATAGCCATAGGGATCCAGATAGACGGTGACGTCCTTGCTGCGATCCACAGTGGTGGCCAGATTGTAGATGCTGTTGGCGGACTTGACGTTGGCATTATACTTGGTGCCAGCCACAGTCCCGGAACCCTCAGTGGTGTAGGTGCTCATGGTGCCGGTGACCTTCTCGGCCAGGCCCATAGACTCGATGCACTTTTCGCCGGTCTTGTAAGAGTAGGTGTAATAGACGATATCATCCTTGGAGAAATCGTCCGTGTCATAGGTGCCGCTGGGGCCGGTGAAGGAATCAGACACATCCAGAGTCACATAGGCATCGCGGGTAGAGGTTGCCTTACGTGCGGCAGCAATCTTGCCCACATAGGTGTTGACCTGCACCAGAGTCAGGGTGTCAGCGTCCTCGTCATAATAGACATCCAGCAGAGCGCCGTCGCCGCCGACCTTCTGACGGCTGCCGCGGACAACATCGCCAGCAGAGTAGGTGGTCTTGAAACCGTCCTCATACAGAGTGACATCCTGCTTGGAGATACCGTCAGACAGGCCCAGGTCGCTGTAGATCTCGCCCACCTTGACCTCGCTGGTGTAGGTCGCATCCGCCTCATCAGCATAGGTGCCAATGGTCTTGGACTTCAGCTTCCAGGTAGTAGAGGGACGCTCGAAGGCATCGGAGTCGCCGTCGTGCTCGCTCAGATCACCGAAATACCGCTCGGCGAACTGCATCTTGCGATCACGGCTGCCGATGTTGCCGTCGGTGTCCGTGGTGTTAGAGACATCCTTCCGGCTGGAAGTGGTGTTGATGGTGATGTCACCCACAACGATGGTGTTCTGCTGATCGTACTCCACCATGGTGGCGTTCAGCATATTGAAGGCGTACAGGGCGGCCTCCTCACGGGTGACAGCCTGAGAGCCCACAAAGTTGTCGTTGCCGTCGTCCAGGCCGATGCCGACAGCCTGCTTGATGACGTTCACGGTCCAGTTGGCGCCGGTGTAGCCCTCGATGGAGCTGTCATAGCCCAGAGCGCCCAGCAGCATCTTCATGAACGCGTTGCCGCTCAGGGTGCCGGTGGGACGGA
>ENA-ORRT01000487-ORRT01000487.1-human-gut-metagenome-genome-assembly--contig:-NODE-487-length-24943-cov-3.62496_pt1 | contig 24943 bp, 25 predicted proteins | sample MGYA00242181_ERZ509146 | MGnify/ENA primary metagenome ERZ509146 (study PRJEB26280, sample SAMEA2338624) | human gut metagenome | biome: human gut; feature: human-associated habitat; material: faeces...
CCCGGTCCGGTCACGGGTTGACCACGTTGATGGGGGCGCCCTGAAGGTAGGCCCGCACGTTGTCCACGGTGCAGTCCATGATGCGCTGGCGGCTCTCCCTGGGGGCCCAGGAGATATGGGGGGTGAGGATGCAGTTCTTGGCGGTCAGCAGGGGGTTGTCGCCCCGGATGGGCTCTGTGGACACCACATCCAGCCCGGCGGCCGCCACCTTGCCGGAGTTCAGGGCGTCCGCCAGGTCCTGCTCCACCACCATCTGGCCCCGGCTGTTATTGATAATGATGACCCCGTCCTTCATCTTGGCGATGTTCTCCTGGTTGATGATGCCGGTGTTGAAGGGGAACAGGGGCATTTGGAGGCCCAGAACGTCGGACCGGGCGAACAGTTCGTCCAGGGAGACGTACTCCACCCCCAGCTGCAGAGCTTCGTCCCGCTGGCGCATGTCGTAGGCGATGACATGCATCCCCAGGGCCGATGCGATGGCGGCAGTGTGGATGCCGATGTTCCCGCAGCCAAGCAGGCCGTATGTCTTTCCCGCCAGCTCGATCAGGGGGTAGTCCCAGTAGCACCAGTCCGGGCACTGTTCCCATTTCCCGCTCTTTACCGTATCATTATGATAACCGATGTGATGGCAGATTTCAAGCAGCAGGGCGATGGCAAACTGGCTGACGGAATGGGTGCCGTAGACCGGCACGTTGGAGACAGGGATGCCCTTCTCTTTTGCGCAGGCTATGTCGACCACGTTATAGCCGGTGGCCAGCATGGCGATGAAGCGCATGGAGGGACAGGCGTCCATCACTCGGCGGGAGATGGGGGTCTTGTTGGTGAGGACCACCTCCGCACCGCCGATCCGGGAGATGATCTCGTCCTCATCGGTGAGGCTGGTGCGGTCGTAAACCGCCAGGTCTCCCAGCTTCTCCAATTCTCCCCAGCTGAGATCGCCGGGGTTTTCCGTGTATCCGTCCAAAATGACGATGTGCATTTCATTCCTCCTGTCTGTGTGTCCCCCGGCCCGCAGGGGCCGGGGGACAGCCGATTCCACTGGAAAGTCAGCAGGATTGCAGCAGTTCCAGCGGGACGCCGTACCTGGCGGCCAGATCCGCGAAGTCCTGCTCAATGGCGGGGCTGATGTCAATCCCCTCCCGCTCCGCCTGCCGGGTCAGATGGAACTCGATCTCCCCGGGGATCATGATCTCCCGGAAGCCCGGTGCCGTGGGGGCGGCCTTCAGCTCATCATACATGGCGTCGGTCCGGGCTTTGAAGGTTTCCAGATCCACGAATCTGCCGATGTCGATGGCGCCCATGAAGTACCCCACGCCGGAGGGCTCCTTGGGATCCTCGAACATCCGGGGGATTTGGCGGCTGTTGTTGCCGCCGCAGAGGCAGCAGCAGATCACGTCGATAATCAGGGCCAGGGCGTAGCCTTTGGCGCCGCCCAGGGGTGTCAGGGCACCCTTGTTGGCTACAGCGGGGTCTGTGGTGGGGCTACCGTCCGGAGCCAGGGCCCAGTTGTCGGGAATGGACTTGCCCTCCTTCAGGGCCAGAGCGATCTTGCCCTTGGCCACGGTACTGGTGGCCATGTCCAGCACCAGATCCGGGTACTTGCCGGAGGGCACCGCCACCGTCAGGGGATTGGTGCCCAACATGGCGGTGGCACCGCCGAAGGGAGCCACCAGGGCGGGGGAGTTGCAGATGTTGAAGCCGATCATGCCCTCCGCCGCGGCCTGCATGGCGTAGAAGCCGCCGAAGCCGTAGTGAGAGGCATGATTTACGGTGCAAAAGCTGACACCGTATTCCTTGGCTCGCCGGATGCACGCCTGCATGGCGGCAGTGCCGATGGTGGAGCCCATGCCGTTGTTTCCGTCCATAGAGAACACGGCACCACTGTCCATGGTGATGGTGGGCTGGGCGGTGGCGGAGGTGCACCCCCGCTCGATGCGGGTCACATAACCGCTCAGGCGGGTCATGCCGTGGGAGCGCACGCCCCGCATGTCGCTGAACAGCAGGTTCTTCAGCAGCGTCTCGGCGTCCTGGTGGGACATACCTGCCTTCTCCGCCACCTGAATGCCGAACTGCCGCAGGGATTCGACTGTGTATTTCATGGGAAAGACCTCTTTCTACAGATGTTCTTGCTTCGGCGCAATGGCCGCCCGGCGGCGCTGCATCTCGCCCCGCCAGGCCATGATCTCTTTAGCGGTGACCCTCTCACCCCGGGCGATAGCGGCTTGACAGGGCCCCTTCAAAGCTTCCTCGGCGTCCATGGCCCGGACGCAGGCCTCTGCCAGCTGCCCGGCGATCTCCTGGGGGATGACGATGGCGCCGTGGGCATCCGCATGGATCAGGTCGCCGGGGCGGACCGTCATGCCGCAGATGTCCACCGCTGTGCCGGCCTCTACCATGTGGATGTAGGCGTGGGAGATCAGCACCTCCTTGGAGAACAGGTAGAACCCGACCCTCTTTACTTCCTCGATGTCCCGGACGCCGCCGTCGGTGATGACGCCGATGCAGCCCAGGGCCCGGTGGACCGTGGCCTGTACGTCGCCCCAAAAGGAGCCCACCGGCACCCGGTCCAGGTCTTGAATGGCTGCCACCATGGGCAGGTCGAAGTCCTCATACTGGCGGTAATATGCCTCCATCACCGCGCTGTGGGCCGGCGTGGCCGGCTGCCGGGCGGAGATGACGCCGGTGCGGGCATAGCCCACCATGGGTTTGTCGCTCATGGCGGCGCGCATCCGAAGCTCCGGCCGGGTGAAGCCCTCGGTCCGGCCCCGGACACCAAAGCCCTCGATGGCGTTGCAGATGGTGGGGGTGTCAAACTGGGCCAGGGCGTCCAGCTGTTCCTGTGTCAGAAACGCCATCTCAGTACGCCCTTCCCAGCTGGTCCAGCACGGCGTGGGAGGTCTGCATCACGTTCTTGGCGCCGCTGACGATGTAGTTGAAGTCAAAGTTCATGCACATATAGTTGACACCACGGCGTATCCAGTCGGTGACGAACTTCTCGCTGCAGGCGCCGGAGACGCCGAAGAGCTTGCCGGTGCCGGCCAGGGCCTGGCCGATCTTGTCAAATTGCTCCTGCACCTCCGGGTCGTTAACGGTGTAGGTGCGCTCCGGGGTGTTCATGCTCATGGTGAAGTCGTTGGGTCCCACCACGAAGCCGCTGATGCCGGGGAGTTTGGCAATCTCCGGCAGGTCCTTTACCACGTCAATGTGCTCGATCTGTACAATGGTGAGGATATATTTGTCCGTGTCGGCCACATACGCATTCTTGTCCCAGATGCCGTAGTTGACTGCCCGGCGGGTGCCCATGCCCCGGATGCCGTCAGGGGGGTAGTGGGTGGCGGCGGCGGCCTGCTTGGCCTCTTCCAGCGAACAGACCATGGGCACCACGATGCCGTCCGCCCCCATGTCCAGGATGGCCTTGATGATGACGGGATCGTTCCAGGGCACCCGGACGATGCCGGCGGCGCCGGCGGCCCGGCAGGCCATCAGATGGTTCTGGATATCCTTGCGGTCGATGGCGCTGTGTTCGCCGTCGATCCAGATGAAGTCGAAGCCGCAGCCGGCGATCATCTCGGTGACGAAGGGGCTGTCAAAGCCCACGTGGGACCCGATGGCCAGCTTGCCGGCGGCCACTTTGTCGGTGATCTTGTGCGCATTATACATGGGAAATTCCTCCTTTAGTAATACATGAGGGCAAAAAGACGGCAGGTCCGGCCGGTCACCAGCCAGACCTGCCGCTGTGAGGACGCTGGTCAATGGAGATTACTTGAAGTAGTCGGCATAGGCCATCATCTTCTCGTTCTCTTCCTGAATGTAGGCAATAGACTCCTCGGTGTCGAGGAAATAGGGAGTCTGGTTGTAGGCGGTCTTGATCTCCTCGGCATACTCCGGCATCTCAGAGATTTCTTTGAACGCCTGGGCAAATTTCTGGCAGATGGCAGGATCGGTCCCCTTGGGGAACATGACATAGTACATCAGATCGTAGGAGAGATTCACACCCTGTTCCAGACAGGTGGGCACGTCGGGCAGGTAGTCCAGCCGCTCGGAGGTCGTGACTGCCAGATACTTAAAATCACCGGAGGTCACATAATCCTGCACGGTTCCGATGGGATTGATAATAACATCCAACTGGCCGCCCAGAAGATTCGCAACACGTTCTGCAGAGGATGAGGCATTGACGATATTCAGCTGCGCATCTTCCTCCACATTCAGTACGACGGATGCCCAGTGAGAGGTGGCTCCAGTGTTGGCGGCGATTTTTACGGTCTGGGGATTGGCCTGGGAATATGCAATCAGCTCCTCCATGGTGTCATAAGGGGCGTCAGCCCGCACGACCACGGCCTCGCCGGAACTCTTCCCCACCACAGCCACGGTCTCAAATGCCTCGGAACCGTAGTCGGCAATGCCGGTGGCCTGGTTGATATTCAGGCAGGTGTGATAAAACAGGCAGGTATAACCGTCGGGAGAGGCGTTCTTGACTTCCTCGGAACCCAGCGCTCCGCCATTGCCGGTGATATTGGTGACGACTACGGTCTCACCCAACACATCCTCCAGATATTTTGCATATGTGCGGGCATTAAAGTCAGTGTCGCCCCCGGCGCCCATGGGAACGATCATGTTGATGGATTTGGTGGGCCAGTCAGTGCCGCCATCCTCCGAAGAGGCGTCATCGGCCGGGGTATCCGGGCTGTTGCCGCAGCCAGCCAGCAGGCTGCACATCATTACGGTTGCACAAAACAGAGAGAACAATTTCTTCCAGGTTTTCATGTTGAATCTTCCTTTCTTGTCATGTTTAACAGCGTCTGCTGTGGTGCACGGTTGGATTCCTCAGGCAGTTGCCTTTTTACGGTCATTTAGCTGCTTGCGAATCGTCAGAACGATGGAGATGGCAGCCGCCACCAGGAACACGCAGGAAATGGGGGATGTCACAAATGTAGAGATGTCACCGTTAGAATACATCAGCGCCCGGCGCAGGTTGGTCTCAATGGTCTCTCCCAGCACAAAGCTCATAATCATAGGTGCCAGAGGAATGTCGAATTTGCTCATGGCATAGCCTACCAGACCGAAGAAAATGATGGACCAGCAGTCGAACAGCCGGTTATTGAGTGCGAAGGCACCGACTACGCACAACACGATGATAATGGGCATCAAATAGTATTTGGGCACCTTTAAAACCTTTGCAAACAGCCGCAGGCCAAACATCTGGACAAGGATCATCAGAATGGAGGCAACCACCATGGCGGCAAACACGCCGTATACCACATCGGGGTGGGTGGTGAACAGCAGGGGACCGGGCTGGACACCGTGGACGATCAGACCACCAAGCAGCATAGCCGTAGCTGCATCACCCGGAATGCCCAAGGTGAGCAAAGGAATCATGGCCCCGCCGATGGTGGCGTTATTGGCAGACTCGGAGGCGACTACGCCGTCAATAATGCCGGTTCCAAATTTCTCCGGGGTTTTGGATTTGTTTTTAATCACTGTGTATGCCAACAGATTGGATGTGGCACCACCGATGCCGGGCAAAACACCAATGCCGGTGCCAATCAGCGCGGAAATCAGGAAATTCCATTTCTGGCTCAAAAATTCTTTTAGGGTGAAGCCGAATCCCTTGCCGGAGAACTGCATCACTTGGCCGGAGCCAGCAGCGAGAGCCTTTTTGTTCGCGGCAGTGCTGAGGATTTCTGAAATGGCATAGAGGCCCACCAGCACGGTCAGAATGTCGAAGCCTCCGCGGAGACCGGAAAAGCCGAAGGTATAACGGCTGACGGCATCAATTGGGGCTGCGCCTACGGTGATGAACATAATGCCTAGAGCCGCAGAGATCAGCCCCTTAATCAGAGATTTCCCTGCCAAGCTGGCAATCAGGGTCAGGGCGAATACCGAAACAGAAAAATACTCCGCAGGCCCAAATTTTAGAGCGAAATTAGCAATGATTGGGGAGACAAATACGAGGATCAGAATACCGAAAATCGTGCCCAGAAAAGAGAACACCGTGCCCACACCCAGAGCCTTGTAGGCCTGCCCTTTTCTGGCCAGCGGAGTTCCGTCAAAACAGGTGGCCACAGAGGCCGGCGTGCCGGGAATGTTTATCAGGATGGCTGCAATCAGACCACCGGACACGGCACCAATATAAATTGCCATCAGCAGCGCCATGCCTTTGATGGGCCCAAGACTGTATGTAACCGGCAGAAACAGCGCAATGCCGGTCACTGCGGTCAGACCGGGAACGGAGCCGAAAATAATGCCCACAATGACACCGAGAATCATCAACGCCAGCGTATCCGGTGTTGCGATTGCTGCGATGCCGTCGATAAAAAGATCTAACATGTGATGTCCTCCTCTTATCCGAGAATACCGGCCGGCAGGACCATATCCAGACCGTACACAAACAGGTAATAGACACCGATGGCCACGATAACAGAGAGGATGACAATCACAGGCAGTTTCCGCTTCTGCTTCGGTGTCAGCAGCATCATCGTGGCAAACAGGAACAGGGCCGAGGAGATGAGAAAGCCCAGCACAGACATCAACGCCATGTACACAATCAGAATCGCGAATATGGCAATCAGTGCCTTGGTGTCGGCGTTGCGGTTGGCAGCGTCATCGTCCCAGTCCTCCACCTTGAACGTGCCGTCTTCCTCTGTCGGCTTCGCAGAGGGAGCTGCAGGGGGCGGGTTTTTGCCGGCCCTCAAAGAAAAGACCAGCTGCAAAACACTGAGAACAGTCATTAGAGCGCCGATCACCTTGGGAACAAAAGAGGAATCCACCACGGAGGAGCCGCCATAGGCGTCATAGCTGGGAATTGTAAAAGCCAGCGCGAAGTACGCGACACCTACTATCAGAAAAATTACGCCAACCAGAAGCTCTTTGTTGCGAATCGTTTTTTTCATCCACTCTCACCTCTGAAATCGCATCATGTTCTCGGCTCCTTGGGCACCACCACGGGCCAGGAAGGCTGGCGGCCGGAGAGCACTTCGTCGATGCCCATAGCGGCGTGGAGGCCCATGCGGTCCGTGGTCTCCAGCGTCAGAGCCGCGTTGTGGGGCGTGACCGTCACGTTGGGCAGCTGGAAGAGCGGATCGTCCGGGCTGGGGGGTTCGGTTTGGAACACGTCCAGCCCCGCGCCGGCAATGGCGCCGTTCTGCAGGGCCTCCGCCAGATCCGCCTCCCGGATCAGGTCGCCCCGGGCCGCGTTGATCAGATAGGCCGTGGGCTTCATCATCCCGATCAAACGGCGGTCCACGCTGTTGCGGGTCTCCGGGGTGGAGGGCATGTGGATGGAGACGATGTCGCTGCCGGCGAAGATCTCCTCCATGGTCTCACGGCGGCCCACTTCCGGGTCCCAGCGGTCTGCAGGAAGGAAGGGATCATAGCCGATTACCTCCATGCCGAAGCCGTTGATGGCCTTCTTCGCCACCATGTGGCCGATCTTGCCCAGGCCTAGCAGCCCCAGGGTCTTTCCCTCCAGATCCATGCCCTTGACCCGGTTGCGGATGTCGTAGTCGCCGCGTCTGGCCGCCCGGTCAAAGAAGACCAGCTTCTTGGCGCAGGCCAGGATCAGCATCATGGTGTGCTCCGCCACCGCCACGGTATTGCTCAGGGGACCGTTGGTGACCCAGATGTTCAGCTCCCTAGCCGCGTCCAGGTCGATCTTATCCAGCCCCACCCCGTGCTTGCTGATGACCTTCAGGCGGGGGGCGGCCTCCATGATGGCACGGGTGATATGCTCATTCCGGGCCAGCAGGGCATCACAGTCTGCCACATCCTCCAAAATCGTCTGCTCGTCTGTCCCACGGCCCATTTTTATGGTATAGCCCTTTTCGGCGAGATAGTCTTTTCCGGGCTGAGAAATGTCCGAAGGGATCAGAACTTTCTTTTCCATTCTTGTCACGTCCTCTCTGTTGGTTGTTCGCCTTATTATAAAGCAATCTCTGTGCCAATTTTGGAAAAATCAATGTTTTTGGATGCCACAAAATTTTTGCTGAAACTCCGTTGAGCGGTTTTTCAGATTTTCACAAAAGTGTCTCCAAAATTTTGCAGCCTCAATTGGTTGTTTTCACCGGAGAGTGTTTTATTCGTTCAAAATAGTGTTTTAACTGTTCTAAATCGTCTCAAATAGAACAGACGGCGGCTTGACGTAAAAAGCGGCTTTTGCTATGATGGGCAAAGAAGCACACCGATTTTTGGGAACAGGAGGCTGCTATGGTTCGGATTGCCATCGTCATTCCCTACGCCAGCATGGCAAATCTCGCCTGGGACGTGTTCCAGGAGCACACGGAGCAGATGCGCCTGCAGGCTCTGGACGCCACGGAGTACTCACTGGACATCCTGGTGGCGTCCACGACCCAGGAGCTGCTGCCCCAGTGGCCGGACTGCGACGCCATGATCGCCCGGGGCGCCACCTATCTGGACTTGTGCCGCCGTTCCCTCTCTATCCCGGTGATCGAGCTGATTATCAACGGAACGGACATTGTCAATACTCTATTGCAGCTGCGGCAGAAGTACGGCCCTGTTCCGGCCGCCATCCTGGGAACCCAGAACATGATCCTGGGCGTGGAGAAGCTGGCCCGCCAGCTGGGTGTGGACGTGACGCCGTACTGTTTTCAGGAGAACAGCCTGCTGGAGATCCGCCGTTGTGTGGAGCAGGCAGCCAGAGACGGGAAGCGGGTCATCATCGGCGGCGGCACCGGCTGCCGCCTGGCGGAGGAGATCGGACTGACCTCCATGCTCATTACCTCCGGCCGGGAGGCATTCTGGAACGCCATCTCGGAGGCCAAGCAGCAGGCCAAGATCAGTCAGGTGGAACGGGAGAAGGCCCTGAGCTTCCAAACCATGCTGGACAACGCCTATGAGGGGCTGGTGGTCATCGACCGCAATCAACAGATCTCCTTTTTGAACACAGCTGCCATCCAGATTTTGCAGCTCTCCCGCCGGGAACAGTATCTGGGAAAGCCGGCATCCTCCGTGTTCTCCACCCCGGCGTTGAGCCGCATCGTGTCCGCGACGGAGAACACGGACGAGATTATCGCTTACAAAAACACCCACCTGTCCGTCAAAACGAAAAACATGATGATGCACGGCCTCCGGGCTGGAACTGTGGTTTCCCTGCTGAACGCCGCGCAGATCCAGACCACGGAGGACCAGCTGCGCAAAAAGCTCCACTACAAGGGACACAAGGCCAAGTACACCTTCGGGGATATCATCACCCGCAGCCCGCGGATGATAGCCTGTATCCAGGAGGCCAAGGCCTTTGCCCAGACGGACTCCAACATCGTGGTGGTGGGGGAGACCGGTACCGGAAAGGAGCTGTTGAGCCAGAGCATCCACGCCTGGAGCCGTCGGTCACAGAACAACTTCGTAGCCATCAACTGCGCCGCCCTGCCGGAGAACCTGCTGGAGAGCGAGCTGTTCGGCTATGTGGAGGGCGCCTTCACCGGCGCCACCAGGGGCGGTAAGCCGGGCCTGTTTGAGATCGCCCACAACGGCACCATCTTTTTGGACGAGATCTCGGAGATCCCCCTGGGACTTCAGGGGCGGCTGCTGCGGGTCCTGCAGGAGCGGGAGATCATGCGGCTGGGGGACAGTCAGGTGACTCCCATCAATATCCGGGTGATCGCGGCCACCAACAAGAACCTGGAGTCGCTGGTCCGGGCAGGTAAATTCCGCAGCGATCTCTATTACCGCCTGTATGTCCTGCAGCTGAATCTGCCCCCGCTGCGGGAGCGGCAGGAGGACATCCCGCTGCTGACGCAGAGCTTCCTTCGGAACTTCCAGGCTCGGGAGGGCGACGGCTGTCCGCTGGAACTGAGCGATGGCGACTGCCGTCTGCTGCAGAGCTGCCCCTGGCGGGGAAACATCCGGGAGCTGCAGAATTTCTGTGAGCGGCTGGCGGTGCTTTACCGGCCTGGCGTCTCTGTATCTGGCCTGATCGCCCATCTGCTGGAGAGTGCCGCCTCTCCCGAGACGCCGCCCCCGTGCCCGCCGCCGATGCCGAAGGCCGCCCATACCAGGATCGACCTGTCCTATGAGGAGTTGCTGGCCGTTCTTCAGGAATGCGGCGGGAACCGGACGCAGACGGCGGCAAAACTGGGGATCAGCCGGGGGACACTGTGGCGGCTGCTGAAGAAGTATCAGGTCGGACAGACATGAGCAGAGGCATAGCCCATGACGCATGCCGACTGCGGTTTCCAGAGTATGGGCAGGGGAGGGCAACGCTGATGGAACCCCAGCGTACGAGAAAAAGCCCTGTGGCTGTAAAGCCAAAGGGCTTAATGGTTGCTGGTACTCAGTATGTGCAGCATCTGTGCCGCTGGTGGAAGCGGGGCGCCGCTGCAAAGCCTGTCTCCCCCACTTTCCTGCCATCACAAGCTTCGTATCCTGTATTCCGGCGTTATAGCCGGAACGCAAGCGATTCCCGACTCCGGCTCACCCTGCTCGAAGGCGCAGTGGAGGACTCAATGCTTGATGCTTGTGCTCCGCCGACAAGCCGAGTCTCCACGAGAAAAGCCCCCTGGCTTTCGCCAGGGGGCTTGATGTTTTTTGCACTTAGTACATGCCGCCCTCCAGAACTTTGAACTTTTATCAACAATTATGTAGAGATATAAAGAGAAATGCCGTGTATCTCAAATATTATCCGCACACTTCTCTATGGTAAACTACATATTTCTACGGCTGAAAATGGTAAGTTTTATGGTAAGGTCAGCCACGCGATTGCCACGGATTACAGATTGCTGACTGCCCGGCCAAATGCCTCTTCCACCGCATCAAAATTCACATGTGTGTAAATATCCAGTGTTACGCTGACATTAGAGTGGCCCATGAGATATTGCAGGCTCTTCACATCAATTCCGGCCCGTTGCATGTCTGTGCAGAAGGTGTGCCGCAGAACATGGGGCGTGACCCTGGGAAATGAGCGCCCATAAATTCTAGTGATCTTTTTCTGCATCCCCCGCATGTAGTTCTGTAAGTGCATGGCGACCTTTGGTTTCCCGTCCTTGTCCAGAAACAGGAATCCGCTGTACCCGTCCACCAAAAACTCAACTGTTGGCGTTGGACGGTTCGCTACCACCCGTTTCAGTGCCATGTAGACCATATCGCTCATGGGGATGCATCGGATGCCGCTACTGGTTTTAGGGGAAGTCACGAAGTAGGGTTTCTCCGCTGTTCTGCATAGTTGATGCTCAATGAAGATATGCCGCTTTTTGAAGTCAATGTCTTTTTTGGTGAGCCCGTATAATTCGCTGACCCGCAAGCCTGTTCCCAGCAGGATCACAATATCATCATAGTAATTATCCTGCCCATTTTCGCGGATAAACTTCAAATAGGTCTCCTGCTGGGATTTTGTTAGGGCCGTGCGCTTTGCCGCATCATCCGGAAGAATGTCCGCAACTTTGAACTTGAACGGGTTCTTGCGGATCATATCATCATCCACGGCCATCTCAAAGGCAGGCCTTAAGATACTGTGGTAGCCTGTGATCGTATTGCGCTTAATCCCCTTATCATGCAGTTCGACATAAAACCGCTTGGCATCCGACAGTTTTACATTCCGTACCTTGAGTTCCCCAAAGTCTGACTCTCTGATCCGGTTGACCACTGTCTGATAGGCTCTTAATGTATTCGGCCCAATATCCCGTTTCAAGCCCATGTATCGGTCTACCAATTCCGATGCGGTTATCTCACCGGCGGCATAGTCAATCCCATCTGCCAGATCTCTTTGAATTGCACTTTCTTTCTCACGAAGAGCCTCTAATGTCTTGGCGTACACACACCGGACTTTCCCGTGGCCGTCTGTGTAGCGATAATCGTAGGTTCCGTTTTTCCTCTGATTTTCGCCAGTTTTCAGAACACGGCCACTTTTGTCTTTGCGCTTTCCCGCCACTGTGCACGCTCCTTTCCGGAAAAGCGCCCGGACATGTATGATAAAATTATCATAACACATCCGGGCATCTATTTCCACTCAAATCGAATATTCGCCTTGCAGATAAATTTCAAAGGGGACTCGTTTAATCAGGCGTCGCGTCCCCACCCAGAGTACATATTTTTCGCACTCTTTCCGATCCGTGATCTGCCGCAGCTTATTGATCCCGATGTTATAATAAGCGGCAGCCTCTTCCAGGGTAAGGTTCGCCTTCTGCCAAATGGGAATTTCGTGGCTCATGGCATCCACCACCCATCACAACTGTTCCTCGTCGAACAGATAGCCTTGAAACACGGTGCCATCCCCTGTGATGAACCGTCCTCTTGCGTCCTTGGGGATCTGGTCTGCGGCGCAGGTGTTATCCAGGATAATTTGGGAGAGAACGCTGTCCGCCCTGCCGCAGACCCGAAAGTCCATGTTGTTCTTGATCTGGCCAGGAATGATGTTGGCGTCCGGGCGCTGGGTGGCGAGGATCAGGTGGATGCCGAAGGCACGGCCCAGCCGGGCAATCGTCGCCAGCCTGTTTTCAATTTGGCTCAGCAGTTTCTTCCGCTCGCTGCCGGCACCCGTCCGATCCAGTACCTCCGCCACCTCGTCGCAGGCGAAGATCAGCCGCTCCAGGCCCTTTCCTGTGGCTCTGTTGTAGCGGTCAATGTCGGGGCATCCAGCCTCCGCGAAGGCCCGTTTCCGGCGCTCCAGTTCCTCCACAAGCCCCGTCAGGACATTCAGCAGGTCTTGTTCCTCAAAACACATCCGGCAGGTCTCCCGCCATGCGGCAGGGAAGTCCACGCCGCCTTTGAAGTCAGCAATACAGACCGCCGCCCCCTTGTGGAGCGCCTGCATGAGCAGGAGTTTCAGCAGGACGCTTTTGCCGCTCCCCGTGGAGCCGCCCAGCAGGATATGGGGGATATGAGCCAGATTGACTGTCACCAGCCCCAGCAGGCTCTCCCCCAGCACCAGCACAAAACTTTCTGGGGACAGGTACTTGTCTTTCCATGGGAGTACGTCAGGTAGTCCGGCCCTTGCCGGGGCGGCATAGAGCAGGACACGGCGCTTGCCCCTGCTGTACTCCATTTTCACAATATTCAGATCCAGGGCGGTTTCCACATTCGTCTGCTTGTCCTCCCATTCGTTCAGCGGAATCCCCCGGTTGTCAAACTCCCAAATGGTGATATTGGGATAATCCCTGTCCCGCCGCTTGCGGAGCAGGGCGGGGGCCTCCCCGGCGTGGTTCACAAGCCCCACCCGGTGCAGTTCCTCTTCCGCCGCTTTCCTGCCGATTGGATAGCAGAGCAGGATCAGCAGAGCCGCGCCGCCTGCGATCAGGTAGGCGGGGAAGATGTTTTCCAGGATCAGCCGGAGGACAGGGGAGATCAGGTCGCTCCCCTGCGCCAGCGCAACGGCTTGTTCCTGTTGGCCCCATACCCAAACAGCGCCCAGGGGATAGAGCACCGCAATGGGCAGTTTCACGGCCAGGCCGGGGCCGTCGAAAAGGGTCAGAGGAAAGCCCCGCAGGAAATCCCGCCGCTCCCGCCTGCGCCTCTCGTTATATTTTTCGTTTCGTGTCATAGATGACCTCCTGTATCGTGCCATCCCGCCAGAACTCCCGCACCACATGGATGCGGCGAAGAAATGCCCGCCAGGTCTCCGTCTTGTACCGCTGGATTTCCGGATACTGCCCTTCCAGAGGAATGTTGGAAGTGAGGTAGACTGTGGTATAGCAGGCAATCCTGTCACTGTACCGGGCCGGGAGCGTCAGGGGATAAATGTCTAAAAGGTTCAGCATCGTTTCTATGGGGATCTGGGAGTAAAACTCTTCCAGCACCAGGACGGGTTGGCCGTGGTAGGCGTCGAATCGGACACCGTTCTTCCCGCCGTAATCGGTAATCCGGCAGATGTCGCCCGCCGGGTGTGCCTGGTAGATGCTCCGGGTCTTTCCGGCTCCGGAGGCTCCGTACAGGTAATACACGGTCAGGTCCCGGTTCTCTTTCCCGTATTGGGCCGCTGTCACGGCCTCCCGCAGTGTGTCAATGTCTCTTGTCTTGAAGGCAAAGGCCGGCGTCTCTTCAATGATCTCCATGGTGGAGCGGCCCTCCTTCACACTCTGGAGCAGACGGCTCATGGCGGGGGAGTGTTCCTCCTGCTCTGTGGGGAGCGTCCCCCACTCGTAGAAACTGCCTGCCAAAGAGGTTTCCGCTTTCTCTGTATCCGCCCACTTGCCCTCTTTGGTGATGTAATCCCGGTTCTGCTTTGCCGTCCCCTGCACCCGTTCGATATGGGCCGTGGGGAATTTTCGCTGGATCGTGGAGAACCGCAGGTTTGAGTGCGCGTACAGGAAAGCGTGGGTATGGGGTGTTCCGGTTGTTGCGATCTCGTCGCAAAGGCAGAAATACTCCAAGGGCAACTGGCTTAAGATCTCCAGGATCGCATCCCTTGTCAAGCCATAGGACTGGGGATTGTTCCAGGTAAGCTGCCATTTCTTGCCCTGCGGATCTGATGCCATAGGATCAGCCTCCTGTTCATTTTTCAAGGTGCGACTGCGATGTGCGATGGAAAAGGGGGCAATGGTAGCCCCCTTTTCCATCCCGGCGGCGTTCCGCCTGCCGGCGGGGGATGCTCTCCTAAGGGAGATCATCTGTTCCCCACCGGCGACGGCCCGCCGCCGTCAGGTCAATCCGGTTTCCGGGCTCCGTTTGCCGGCTTGATGCCCGTCGCTCTGGCGGTAAACTTCACAGCACCGAGTTTACCCTCGTCACGTTCCTGATAGGCACGGACTTCCAGGCCGCTGAACTCGACCTCCACAGCGCCGTCCTCCGGGCTTTCCATGAGCTGCGGCCCCGCGATCTTCACGCCCAGTTTCTCCAGGCGATGTGCTGCCAGGCAGACATCATAGCGGTAACCGGCGATCCCTTCCACGGCTTTTCCGTCCTTGTACTCAGAGTAGGGACGGACTTCCACCAACAGCAGGGGCTTGCCCAGGGAGGCGGGGTCAATTTTCAAATCTCGAATGTTTAACATTGTAATACCTTACCTTTCTTATCGGCGCGGGTTGATCAGGCCCGCATTTTTCTTTTCGTGTCGTACTCTCGAGTACGATCCCAGCATAGCAAAAGGCAGAGGGCGGCGTTAATTCCAAAAAGGAATAACTTTTCCCTCTGCCTGATTGTATCTATTCCTTTTTGCGGCGTCCGCCCTTACGGGCACTGCCGCTCCGACCTTCCTTCTGAAGATTACAGTTGGGAAGGGGGGCAAAACCTCGTTCTATCAAATATGCGTCCGCGTCATCCAGAAGTGTTGATCTGGTGACACGATCCACAGTGTAGTCAATCTCTTTCTCTGCATAAATCCGGATCAATTCCAGCAGGGCCGTGTGCCTGGGATCAGCGGGTGAAAATATCCGCTCCTTCCGGGCCATCAGATCCTTTGTTTCTTCCTCCGTCAATCCAAGTGCCAAACACAGGCAGACCAGAGTATCAACCGATACGCCGTGCCCCGCTATGTTTGTAATCTTATTCAATGTCGACTGGTTCATTCTGGCGAAGTCTGCCAATACAGTTTCTGATAATTTAACTCTTTGCGCGTAAAAATGCAGGTACAGCCCAAAGGAGGCTGTGGGGCTTAATTCACAGAGTTCCCGCGTGGAGCGAAACACAGGCAATCCGCCCGGTCAGCAGTATCACGCAAATCAAACAAACATTTCTACTGGCTCCAAACCGTTCCGCGCCGGGGATGGCGATAACTGTAAGGCCGATGCTGTGGGCGCTGGGGAAGAGAGAATACAGCATAGGCACCACCCCCTTCCGTGGACTTGCCGCAGGTCAATTTTTCAAGAAAACACCCCCGGCAACGGAACGCTGGACGCCTCAAAACAGGTACAAAAAGAGCACAGTTCATTCCAGAACTGTACTCACACAAAAAAACTTATATATCCTCAAAAAAAGTCTGCGGGGCGCACTGTCCCCCTTAAGAAAAAGCATCCAACAAACTGCTGTCACACGGACACGCTCACTACTTAGCAAGGCCCATCAGGGCAAGAAACTCTAATAAGATCGGCGCGGCATGACGCCGCGTCGGCGTACAAACTTAACAACGTGTGCAATGCAGGATTTCTCCCGCGGGACAGACCAAAAATCTGTCATCCATTCGGACGCGCACAAGAATCAACATCATCAATATACCACAGGATTTAGTAACTGTCAACTATAAAAACGCTATATATTGCGTATAAGGCACCTGGCCTGCCCGGTATGTTGTCCGGGCAGGCCAGGTGTCGTTCTGTGTTCTACAAGTGATCCGTCACTTGGAAAAATGCGGCGGCAAAAGTTATCGCCCATTACCCTGCATATTTCATTTTCACTTGGTTTTCATGCGTGCAGCGAATAAAACCGCAAATTGCCTCGGCGGACGCCTCGACACCGATGGAGCTGTCCAGCAGCAGGTCATAATTGTGGGCCTCTCCCCAGTTGGCGTCCGAGATGCTGTGGTAGTAGGCTGCGCGGGCCTCGTCCGAACGCCGAATGTTCTTGACAGCCTCCTCCCGGGTGTCGCCGTACACCTCCATGACTTTCTGGACACGGTATGTCTCCGGCGCATAGATAAAGATCCGCACTACATCGTCGTAATCCCGCAGAACATAGTCCGCCGCCCGTCCTACGATGACGCAGGAGCCCTGATCGGCGATCTTCCGGATGATCTGATCCTGGGCCTGGACCGCCTGCTGTACCACATCTGTGCTGAGGTACAGGTCGTGGAGAATCTGCGGGGCATTGGCATTGAGGTCTGAGATGAACTCCTTGTGCAGGCCGCTCTCCTGAGCCGCCAGAGCGGCGACCTCCTTGTAGTAGAAGGGAATGTTCAGTTTCTCCGCCACGACCTTCCCGATCTGCTTGCCGGCGGAGCCGTGCTCCCTTGCGATGGTGATGATCACGCCCTTGTGGGTCGGCTTGATCGCGGAAGCGGGAGTCTCCGGCACGGCGGCGGGTTTCCGTTTGAGAGAACGCATGAACTGCACCGTCATAGCGATCATCACCAGGGCAGCGACCAGATCTGCGATGGGCGCGGCGTACAGGATGCCTTTGATCCCAAAGAACCGGGGCAGAATGATTACCAGCGGGACAAAGCAGATGATATCGCGGGTCAGAGAGGAGATCACGGCGTGGATGGGCTTGCCCACGGCCTGGAAAAAGATCGAGGTCATCTTGATGGTGCAGGTGAGGATCACCAGGGCCAGGAAGATCCGGAAGGTCATCTCCGCAAATTCCCAGTAGTCGCCGGGGTTAGGCACATTGGTAGGCTGGCCGAACAGCCCCACCACAAACCGGGGCGCAAGTTCAAAGATCAGGGTCGCCGCCAGTCCTATGATCACTGTGGCAGTCATCGCGTAGCGGTAGGTCAGTTTGACCCGCTTATAGTTTCCGGCTCCAAAATTATAACTGATGATGGGCTGACAGCCCAGGATAATGCCGACCACGATATTGATAACGAAGGTGAAAACCTTGCTCTCGATCCCGATGATGGCGATGGGGATGTCCACCCCGTATTGGGAGAGCGCGCCGTACTTGGCCAGCATGATATTACAGACCAGGGAGATGATCACAATGGTCATTTGGGTGACAAACGAGGAGGCCCCCAGTTTCAAAGCGGCAGAGAACACACGGAAATGGGGGATAAAATTCCGCGCAGACAGTCGGAACGTCTTGGTGCGGAAGAAGTAGATGACGCTGATCACAAAGGACACTACCTGGCCGATGACCGTAGCCAAAGCCGCGCCGGACATTCCCCAGTGGAACCCGAAAATAAAGACCGGGTCCAGGATGATATTGATGATGGCCCCGGACAGCATGGAGGCCATGGACCAAGCGGGACTGCCGTCGGCACGGATCACTGAATTCATCATGTTCATCAGCATATTGGCCGGGAAAAAGGCGAGGATGATGTTGAAATACTCCACCGCCATCCCGATGGTATTCTCCGACGCGCCGAATAGGGTAAGAATCTGCTCTTTCAGCGGGAAAAAGACGGCCATCAGGATCAGACTGACCAGGAGGGTGATCGTGATGCCGCTGCCGATACAGGCGGTGGCGTTTTTCGTGTCCTTCTTTCCCTGGCAGATGTTCAGATAGGCGGCGCAGCCGTCACCAAAGCACCAGGCAAATGCCTGGGCGATGATGAAGATGGGGAACACCACGCCGGTGGCGGCGTTTCCCAGGGCGCTCAGTTCGCTGTTCCCGATAAAGACCTGATCCACGATGTTATAGAGCGCGCTGACCAGAAGGGAGAGAATACAGGGGATGGAGAACTTCAGCATCAGTTTCGGGATCTTCTCCTGCCCCAGATAGTGTGTCTGCTCTTTAGACTGCATGGGTTTGACCTCCGTTTACTTGGTATGCTGGAGTCTTTATCAGAGAAAAGCTGCCTGAAAACTGCGCACAAACAAAAAAACAGCGCAGAACCGTCAAGATTCTACGCTGTTAGCTGTTTGACTATTGAATTTTAACAGATCAAAGCCGAAAAAGTCAAGCGACGATTTTATTTTCTGCATCTGCCACAAAAGTAGTTATGGGCCTATATGCGCATTTTCACCAATACACGCCGCGTCAATTTTTTGAGAAAAACGCCCTTTGAAAAAACAGGAAAAATTTTGGTATAATTTGATATAGAAACGAGGAAATCCTCAGTTGGAGGTGAAGAAAATGCCCAATGTTGGGGACTATGTGAACTACGGAAATCAGGGCGTCTGCAGGATCGACGGGAAGCAGTCCTTGAAATTTGGATCTGCCCAGCCCAAGCGCGACTATTATATTTTAAGTCCGGTTTATCAGAAAGGCTCCCGTGTCTATGTTCCAGCGGACAATCAGGAGCTCTTGGAGAAAATGCGGCCGGTGCTATCCCCTCAGGAGATCGACAAGGCCATTGCCAGTGTGAAGGAGGAAGATATATCCTGGATCAGCGACCGGAAACGGAGGCTTGCGAAATCTCATGAGATCCTTGCAAGAAGGGATGAGCATGAGTTGTTGCAGCTCGCCAGTTGTTTCTATCTGAAATCCAGAGATGGAAAACAGGGACTCACACATACAGACGCCAATATCCTGAAAAAGGCGGAGTCCATCATCGCCCAAGAGTTTTCATTCGCTCTGAACCTGGGTACAGAAGATATTGGGGCATATATCCGCCAAAAACTCGGATTGCCGGAAACAATTCCATCTGATACCTGCGGGTATCCATCGACATCAGGAGGAAATTTACCATGAAAAGAATCAAATCCGCTTGCCTGCTGCAGACCATCCATTTCCAGTTGAAAGAAGATCTTGACCATACGACTGCGGTGCAGATGGTCAGAGAGGAATTGAACCATTACAAGGCTCTGCTTGACCGCAACCGGACAAAGTACCAGATCACAGACGAGGCGGAGCAGCCGGACGGATCGATCATCATCCATATCAAGAAACAGTACAACAACCACAGTTGTGAAGAGTACATGGGGTAATGGAGTTTTCACTTTTTCCTACATGAAGAAGAACAGCCAGAGAGCACTACACTCTCTGGCTGTTTCTTTGCAGTTCTGTGACAGAAGGACAACTATTTTATCCAAATTTCCGACATCTAACCTGCATCATACATGCCGTGCGTTTTCCCATGCGGTTGTCGTAAGTTTATGGTAAGTTTACCGATTTACTTCCGACAAATCCAGTCATATCAACGCTTTGCGGCCTGTTTTTAGTACATGCCGCCCATCTCGCCGCCGGCGGGGGCAGCGGGAGCGGGGGGCTCGGGCTTATCGGCCACCAGAGACTCGGTGGTCAGCACCATGGCGGAGACGCTGGCGGCGTTCTCCAGGGCGCTGCGGGTCACCTTGGCGGGATCGATGATGCCGGCGGAGACCATGTCGCAGTACTCCTCCTTGTAGGCATCAAAGCCGTAGCCGGTCTTGCCGGAGGTGCGGACCTTCTCCAGGATCACGGAGCCATCCAGACCGGCGTTGGCAGCGATCTGACGGATGGGAGCCTCCAGGGCCTTGGCCACGATGCGGACACCGGTCTTTTCGTCGCCCTCCACGCTGGAAAGCAGAGCCTCCACGGCGGGGATCACGTTCACGAAGATGGTGCCGCCGCCGGCCACAACGCCTTCCTCAACAGCGGCGCGGGTGGCGTTCAGGGCGTCCTCGATGCGGAGCTTCTTCTCCTTCATCTCGGTCTCGGTGGCAGCGCCGACCTTGATGACGGCCACGCCGCCAGCCAGCTTAGCCAGCCGCTCCTGCAGCTTCTCCTTGTCATAGTCGCTGGTGGTGGTGGAGATCTGCGTGCGGATCTGGCCCACGCGATCCTTGATGGCCTGGCTGTCGCCGGCACCGTCCACGATGGTGGTGTTCTCCTTGGTGACCTTCACCTGGCGGGCGCGGCCCAGCATATCCATGGTGGCGCTCTTCAGCTCCAGACCGACCTCCTCGGAAATCACGGTGCCGCCGGTCAGAATGGCGATATTGCGGCGGTCGCCAAAGCCGGGAGCCTTGACACACACCACGTTCAGGGTGCCGCGCAGACGGTTCACGATCAGGGTGGACAGAGCCTCGCCCTCCACGTCCTCCGCGATGATCAGCAGCTTCTTGCCGGACTGGACGATCTGCTCCAGGATGGGCAGGATGTCAGCGATGACGGAGATCTTCTTGTCGGTAATCAGGATATAGGGATCGTCCAGGTTGGCCTCCATCTTCTCCATGTCGGTGGCCATGTAGGGGGTGATATAGCCCCGGTCAAACTGCATGCCCTCCACGACTTCGGAATAGGTGTCGGCGGTCTTGGACTCCTCAATGGTGATGACGCCGTCGGCAGAGACCTTCTCCATGGCATCGGCGATCAGCTTGCCGATCTCCTCGTCGCCGGAGGACACAGCACCGACACGGGCGATGTCCTTGGAGCCGTCCACGGTCTTGGCCTGCTTCTTGACCTCGGCCACCGCGGCTTCCACGGCCTTGGCCATGCCCTTCTTCACCACGATGGGATTGGCACCGGCGGCCAGATTCTTCAGACCCTCATGGATCATGGCCTGGGCCAGCAGGGTGGCGGTGGTGGTACCGTCGCCGGCCACGTCGTTGGTCTTGGTGGAGACCTCCTTCACCAGCTGGGCGCCCATGTTCTCAAAGGGATCGTCCAGTTCGATCTCCTTGGCGATGGTCACGCCGTCATTGGTGATGAGGGGAGCGCCGTACTTCTTGTCCAGAACCACGTTCCGGCCCTTGGGACCCAGGGTGATCTTGACAGTATCGGCCAGAGAGTTGACGCCGGCTTCCAGGGCCTTCCGGGCCTCGTCGCCGCGCTTGATGAGCTTAGACATAGTAATCAAACCTCCTGTAATAGAGCTTCATGTTTCATAAATTAGGGATGGGGAGTTAGGAATTGGGAATTTTGGCGTCCGGCAGAGCCAAACGATTTGAAATTGGCCGTTGCAGGCGGTTCCACAATTTCCGATTCCTGATTGCAAGCGGGAGCGGAAGATTTATTCCACGATCGCCAGAATGTCGTTCTGACGGACAACCACGTACTCCACGTCCTCCAGGGTGACCTTGGTGCCGGCGTACTGGCTGGTGATGACCTTGTCGCCGGGCTTCACGGTCATGACAACGTCCTTGCCGTCCACGTTGCCGCCGGGACCCACGGAGATGACTTCCGCCACGGAGGGCTTCTCCTTGGCGCTGCCGGTGAGGATAATGCCGCCCTTGGTGGTCTCCTCGGTCTCCACCATCTTCAGAATGACACGGTCTGCGAGCGGAGTGAGTTTCATAATGGGGTTCCTCCTTATAGAAATAAAAATTTGAAAAACAAGTTCAGCGTTAGCACTCATATCATTCGAGTGCTAACGCTGCTATCATAGCGCAATGTTTTCCATTTGTAAAGGGGGTATCTATGAAGAATTTGTGAATTCCGAAAAAATCTCCCTCTCAGAAGGGGAGCGCATGGGAGCCGTCCTGCTGGACAGGAGAATTCAACTGTCATGACCAGCTTTCTGCCCAAACGGCTGCCTCAGGCGGACTGACGGCTTCACATCTCACTGTGCCGCATGAAACAGCTCTGCTTGGGGTTACGCATTCTTCACGGATACGATTTTCACCGGCGCAAATACTGTACAATTCACGGGAAAAAGTTTCCAAATATGAAGAAATTTTTGATTTTTATCAAGTGTTCCGTATAATACGAGGTTTCTTTATATGCTGTTGTTGCGGGTTATCCCATACCTCCCTGAAAAATTTTTCAACACAGCATCCGGCCTCGGTCAATGGTCGAGATGAACGGCAAGCCGCCATGGACAGGAGCGGAGGCTGACGCGCCTTTAATGCAATATTTTTATGGCTTTTTCACTGTTCAATAGGAAGTAAGCTTCTTAAAATTTCTCTTGACATTTTCGCTGCCCTAATTTAATATGAAGTCAGCTTCCTAAGAAGTTAACTTCCTATTTGAGGAGTGAGGAGCGTGAAAACGATTATCAAGGATTTGCGAACTGCCGCAGGATTGACGCAGCAGCAGCTTGCGAACCGGGTTCGTGTGACAGTAAGAACGATCAATTCCATAGAAAGAGGCGAATACAATCCATCGCTTGTTCTGGCCTACAAGATCGCACAGGTATTTCATACGACCGTTGAAGAGTTGTGCTGCTTGAAAGAAAATGTAGAATGTGAGGAAAATCAGGATGAAGATCACAAATAAGAAAATGTTTATCCGGGGGATTTTATTATTACTGCTTGCCGTTGGTATTGGAATATCAAGATTTTGTATATTTACCGAGGCTACGCATGGTATTCCAAAGGCGGTTATCGGCATAGGTATCTGCTTACTTGCAGCTTTTTATCACATGGTAATGGCCCTGCATATTGACGGCGAGGACGAGGGAGCGGAGGAAAAATAACTATGCAATTATTTGGCGGAAAGGGTAAAATGCTGGGCCTGCTCTTGGTATTGGCTGCCTTCGGCAGCTTTTATCTGGGTGATATTACCGCGTTCACAACCTCGCAAAAAGCTATCGCAGGGGTTGCTCTCTTTATTATTGTTCTGCTGGCCGGCATTTCCCTTCTGAAACCTAAAAAAACGGAAGAGGATATGATTGCGGAGCAGGATGAGAGAAATCAGTATATCGAATTGAAATGCGCTGAAAAAGCATTTCGGGTCGCACTGTACGCTTCATTTATGACCATTATAGCCGGCATGATTGCCTTTGGCCTGACAAGGGAATATGCCTTTATCTGCTTGGTTATGGGGGGAATTGTGCCTTACGGAACATCAAGAATTGCCTATATCGTTTCTGCATTCCGATACGACAAGCCATAAATGGAAGCAGGAAAGCACTGAATGAAAAATTAAGAGGCCAGGACACCTCCTTCGGGTGTGTCCTGGCCTCTATTTATCAATTATTCTAGTTGACTATTATACCGTGCCGAGGCGCAGTGGTTGAATGATCGTAGGATGCCTATAATAGCAGAAAAGCTGTGGAATATCGACGCTTCCTTGGCTTTCGGTCAAATCCTGCCGTGGCATTGGGACTGCACCCCTTCGGCCCGAAGAAGTTCACCCGCTTCTCCGCGAGTACCAGCCGCACCTCCCGGCTCCGGAGGCTCTCCCCGTCCAGACAGGTGACGATGTCCGCCTCCCCGGGGCTGGCGGTGATCACCACCTGCCGGGACGTCACCATTCGGGCGATGTGGGGAAATTTCCAATACTCCCCGGCGGAGTAGGCCGGGAACAACCGGGCGAAGGTGCGCTTCGGCACGTTTTTCACCAGGATGGTCTCCAGCACTCCGTCGTCCATCCGGGCCTCCGGCACCGGCATGGAGCCGCCGCCGTAGTACCGGCCGTTGCACATGGACACCAGAGCGAAGTCATCCTCCAGGACCTCCCCGTCCAGCTCCACCCGCCACCGGCGGCCGATGGGCTTGAAGAGAAAATTCACCGCCACGGACAGCAGGTAACTCCCCCGGCCGGAGAGGCCCGGCACATTTCCGTACCGGTGGACGGTGTCGGCAATGCGGGCGTCAATGCCGCTGCAGGCGATGGTGAGGCACAGGCGGCCGTTGCAGTCGATGAGATCCAGGGGGAATTCCGGCCCGTCCCACAGATGTTCCGGGTCGGAGAATTTTACAGCGTCCGGGCCGAAGTTCTTCAGAAAGTCGTTGCCTGTGCCGGCGGGGATTACCGTCATGGCGGCGTTGGGAAACCCGGCGATGCCGTTGGCCGCCGCAGGCGTAGATGCGCACCGGCTCCCCGGCCTCTGCCAAGGCGCGGGAGAGGACCTCCGCTCCGCCGGGGCGGTCCGTCAGCAGGCACCGGCAGTCCAGATTGTGGGCCGCGGCCAGACGGTCCGCCAGGGCGCGGATGCGGGCAGTCTGGTCCTGCTTCCCGGCATGGGGGTTGATCAAAAAGACATGGCGCATGACAGGCCCCCCTTGGCGAAATATGAGATAAGAGTGAAGAGATGAAAGATGAGGACTGTCAGCGGCGATCTCTCCTGTCTTTTAACCTTTGTCTGGCTCTGTCTTTGCGCCTCCGTGGTAGAAGAAGGCGTCGCATTTGAGCATGCCGTTGTAGAGCTTGCGTTTCTTCTCCGCGCTGCGGCCGAAGGCGCGCTCAAACTCTGTGTGGGAGGAGAGCACCAGCACGCGCCAGCCCGCCGGCAATGTCCGGGCAGCTTTGCCGAAGGAGCGGTACAGGGCCTCCGCCTCTCTCTTTTCCAGCAGCCGCTCACCGTAGGGCGGATTGGTCACCAGCTGGCCGTAGTCGCTGTCCCGGTGGAACTTTCCGGCATCCGCCACCTCGAAGCGCACGCAGTCGTCCACCCCCGCCAGCTCCGCGTTGTGGCGGCTCAACTCCACCGCACTGGGGTCGATGTCCCCGCCCCAGATGTCGTACTGGCCGTGGAATTCTTGATCCATGGCCTCTTCGGCCGCGTCCAGCCACAGCTTGGCGGGGAGGCTCTGCCACTTTTGGGCGGCAAAGCGCCGGTCCAGGCCTGGGGCCCGGTTTTTGGCGATCAGCGCCGCCTCGA
>ENA-ORRT01000533-ORRT01000533.1-human-gut-metagenome-genome-assembly--contig:-NODE-533-length-21393-cov-3.88874_pt1 | contig 21393 bp, 25 predicted proteins | sample MGYA00242181_ERZ509146 | MGnify/ENA primary metagenome ERZ509146 (study PRJEB26280, sample SAMEA2338624) | human gut metagenome | biome: human gut; feature: human-associated habitat; material: faeces...
TCTTTTTCATAAACCCCTTTCTGACCGTGAAAGGTGGGGCAGCCCACTCGAAAGGCCGCTGCGGTCACCTCCTTTCACGGCCTTATATTTAGATTTCGAGTGTAAATGGGCACAAAAAAGCAGGCCGTCCATATAGGACGGCCCGCCGTTGCCTATGCAAGCAGCATAGGCTGGTCGTTGTCTTTTGAGCTGCAATGTGCTAAAATGATGTTGATTTTTGCGATGAGAGAGGAAAGAAAGGAACTGCTATGTTTTCGCTCAACCCCATGAAGGATCTGTATGAGAGCCCGCTGCCTCCTATGGCCCTGACGGACTATGAGGCGTTCTCCAAATTTTTAAATCAGGCTCTGCACCGCTGCCGCGAGACCGGGCGGGATTTCAACGTCTATCTGGACTGGGCCATCCGTGCTCTGGCCTCCAGTCTGGCTGCGGACAGCGCCTCCAGGATCTTCCTCCCCAAGACGCGGACCGCGCCGTTTGCCCTGGACAATCTGATCCCCCTCTCGGAGATCCCATCCAAGGGGACCGTGCGGGTAGACTTGAAGAAGAGCTATGTGGTGGCTCCGGTCTGGAACAACACGGACCTCGTGGAGGCTGTGGAGGCATTCTCCGATAGTGGTTTTGAGAATGCCCAGATCGATCAGGTCTTTGGAGGTGCATACATCTCTGAGCTGAAGCTGGCCATCATCGATTCTCCGTCTGATGTGGATGTCCCGTACATTCTCTCCCTGTGGGATCGGGGCAGTATCCAGATGAATGCCTATTCACTCAAGGACCTCACCAAGGTCCTCTCCACAGATGGCTCAAAGTGGTATCTGCAGGAAGAGGACGGCGACACAGAATTGCCGGTCCAGGAGCCTCGTATGGCCATCCTCTACAACTGCGGCGCCAGAAGGTTTTGCGAAAAAACATAGGATATGAAAATGAGCAGGCCGACACCTGCTCATTTTTTGGATGGATCGATCTGCTCCATGCAGAACGCTTTTAATTCGGGGATATCCGTCATGACAGTTTGCCAGATCATCTGACGGTCCATAGCGCCATAGTGATGTGCCACCATGTTGCGCATCCCCTTCATAGGTCCCCACTGCATACGATCTGCGGTGGAGGTACGGTATGCCTCTGAAAGTCCTCCGCTCAATTCTCCGATCTGCAGGATACTGAACGCGATGGATCTCTGATAGTCAGCATCTTGATCAAAGATCTCGAAGCTCTTCCCGTACCGCTCAACGGTTTTTTCGATCTCATTGCAATAGTCCAATATATGCTGGAGTCTTTGCAGATCAGGCGGCATCATAAATATTTACCCTCTCTCGAATGACGGTCTCCCGGAACTGCGCCTCACTGGGCATCTGTGCCTTCTGCTCCAGGGTACTGACTGTGACCAGATCGATCGGCTTTCCCAGAGCAGCCTCCAAGTCACAGTACAGCGCGCCGAGGGACAGCAGGCTCTTGAGGGACGTTCCGGTCGTATCTACCAGCAGGTCCACATCACTGCTCTCGTTTGCGTCTCCTCTGGCATAGGAGCCGAAGAGAAATACCGCTTTGAGATGATATTTCTCTGCGATAGGGGCGATCATCTGCCGGATCTGATCCTGGGTATAGATCACGGATACCACCTCCTTGTTGCCTCTATTATACCCGTCAAATCCGCCGCTGTCCATGATTTTGTGTAGGTTTCTCAGGGATGGGTAGGCTCGTCCACCCAGGTGATCTTCTGCCCGGTGTAGCGGAAGAGCTGGACGCAGTACCAGCATTCTCGGCCCTGGTCATCCGTTCCCTCCGCGATCCCGACGCCGATCGCATCCACCTTGTCGCTGACCATGTGGTCCAAGTGGCCGGAGGACTCCGTCCAGTCCTGTACTGCTGCATCTGCCAACTCCAGAGCCATGGCATCCAGCCATTCCTGATTCAGGCGGTGGATGTTCTCTGTCACATAGGGGCAATCGGTCACTGTGTAGTATTTTGAGCCGTCCGGCCGGGTGTGAGAATAGCTGCCGGTGGCCGCCATTTCATCCGCCCGCACCTGAGCTGCTTCCATGAGATCTTCATCCACAGCCAGGGATGCGAGGCCATATTCCTGGCGGAGCGCGTTGGTCTGGTCGATGATCTCCTGCTTCACTGCGGATCCGCTCTGCGTTTCTGTTGTCTCCACTGGCGCAGTGACTGTCGGCGACACGCCGGTGTAAGGGGTGTCCGTGTCCACTTGGACGCCGTCCTGCCAGTAGACGTTGAATTCCACCTGTCTGCCGGCGTCCCGCAGCTTCACATAGTTGGAACCATTGATGTTGTATGCCTCCATCTCCACCTGCTGTCCATCCACATAGATGGGCTGCCAGGTGGGCACCGCAATGATACCAGCTGCCGCATCGCCGCCGCATAGCGTCGCTCCCAGCACCATTCCGGTGAACAGCAGTCCCATATTCTTTCCTCTGTTGTTCATAGCGATATCCCTCTCTTCAGTTTTGGCCAATAGCGTATCGGTTTTTCCAGCTTGGGATCGTGGGCGGCGGATACCCGCCACAGGCCGCGGATCTGGTGGGCCAGATAGACTACCTGCGTCAGCAGATCATCCGCCTGTACATATTGGGCGTCCTGCACGCCGGTTTTGCAGACGATGACCGGCTTGCCATCCAGCAGGCGCTGGACCTGTCCGTGATCCAGCAGGACACGGCCCTCCGGCACCTGCAGGTCCACATCCTCATCCGGATGGATTTCGAGGAACTCTTCCACTGTCATGGGCAGTTCCTCCCGCCTGTGGCACCATGATACGACAAGAGAATGTGGAAAGCTATTGACCAAATCGCAGAAGGAATCGCACGATCATACAGCAGTTTGCCCATCACACCTCCACAGCCTGGACGCACCAGCGGTAAGCGCGCTGATCCCGGACGCAGGTATACAGCGTCAGGCGGTTCTCCGTGGAAGGCGCTAGATCGCTCCGGTCTGTCTCGCTGATCTTCTCCACGGAGACCACCTTGTAGGTCCGGGTCCCCAGTTTGGTGGCCAGTGTGATCCGGTCTCCGATATCCAGGGTATGGATCTCACCGAAGTAGTCGTTGGTACCCCTATTGTGGGCCGCCAGGGCTACGTTGCCGTTCCAGATGCTGGTTTCCTCAAAGTGCCCCACTCCGCGGGCCAGAGTTTTGCTGCCCGTGCCCTGGTACACCTTGACGTTCAGGTCGACAGCTGGGATCTTGAGGGTCGCCAGATATCCGCCGCTGTAGTAGAGATCACTGGTTACTTCCGTGAAGACAGTGGATGAGGATGTTGTGGAGCTGCTGCCGGTAGAGACGGGGGTTCCTGGCGTCACCACTACAGCGGAGCCGCCGTTGATAACTGCCCCGGTGACTGCCTGTCTTCCCAACGCCAGGTTGGGCGTCAGGTACGCTCCCGTATTCGGCGCATAGGCGCTGGGACTGCCAAACACTGGCGGGATCAGGGCAGAGTTTTTGCTGCGATCCTCATTTTTGGCCGCGCCGCCGTCTGCTGTGATGACGGGTTCGATGGAAGTGGGATCTCCGTACTCCGGATCGCCCGGCGCGGCGATGGTATAATCCAACGCTCCGGCAGGGAGCGACAGACAGGCGGCCAGACAAAGGGCCGCAAGGCTTGTAATGGCTCGTTTCATATACGCTCCTCCTCGACTTTTGCTTATGGATTCTCTTCTTCATCCCTGTACCTGATCTTCACTGCCGCTGTCATCAGACTCCCTGCGCCGGCGGATGAACAGCGCCGCGCCGGCTGCGGCGCCCACCAGAGCTACCACCGCAATGGGGGCCAGGATCACCGCCCAATTGAAGGCAGCTGCGGGGACCTCTTCCGCTGGCAGGAGGGGGGTGCCCTCGAAAATAGCCACATACCGCACCCGGTCCAGATTAATTTTACCAACAATACCAGTGTAGTCCGCAGTCACCGTGTAGCCCTTGACATAGCTGCTGGTGGCGCTGCCGGTGTAGGTGGCCACAGCGGTGAAGCGGTCACCCAGCGCGTAGCCATCCATAGTGGCTGTGTTGTCCGTCTGCCAGTCGATGGCTTGGAGGGTCAAAGTCCGGCCATTTTCCTGAATGGTTTTCGGGATATTGGCGGTATCCTGGTTGGCCAGGTTGGGATAGGACCTGGTGGCGGAGACCTCCCGGGTGCTGCTGCCGTAGCCGGAGACTTCCACCTGTACCGTGTCCAGCTGGAGGGTCAGCGTTCCCGTATAGCCGTCCTCCGTGATGAACTCCTTCTCCTGAGGCAGCAGTGCCAGGATGGAGGCCATGTCCTTATTGGCGCTCTGGAGGCTGACCGTTTCCGTGTGCTGTCGCTCGTCGTGTTCCGGCAGTTCCTGCCGCAGCAGATCTGTCAGAGTATAGTGGAAACCATCCTGCTCAAAGTCAGACCGGGGGATGCCCGTGGGATCGTCCTCCGGTCCCAGGTCATAGAGCTTTCGCAGCTCGGTGCCATCCTCACTCTGGGTGATAGCAGTAGGGTAGCAGACCTCCACCTCGTCTGTTCCTGCGGCCAGGGCTGTGGGGGCCAGTGTCATCGTCAGGCACAACACAGCGGCGCATAGCATCATTGCTCGTCTCATCTTCGTTCTCCTCTCCATTGTTTCATTTCTCCCAGCCCGCCTATCTTGGGGCCGGATTGTACTTTCTGCTCCGCTTTGGGCAGGTAGGTCCTGGTATTGAGCTGCATAGAACTCTGTTCATGACTGTATTCTATACGTTCTGCCTCTCTTTCTCGCTGTTCCAATGTGCGGCGCATCAATACGTCGTATTCCCAGGGCAGTGTCTCCAGTAGGATATAAGCGCCCTGTTCCGTGAGTCCATCTGCCTGACAGCGAAGCACCAGGGGATGTCCAGTCCTCTTCCACTGGCGTAAAAAGGCCGGCTGTTTCCAGCCGGCGCCAACGATATACACCCAGCGGAGCGCGGTCTCCTGTCCGCTCTCGCCACTCAACCACAGATACTTGTCCCGCAGGTCCCGCCGCAGTCTATCTCTGGATGGGACGGGTGTCACCACGCTCCCGGAGAGCTGATAGCGAAGGTTCAAAGCGGAGATACAGTCTTCTGCCGCAGCCGTCGCCTCTGGTATCTCCGCCCATAGCGGCAGCAGTTCCGGTCTGGCCGCCTGAACGTCCTCCCATGCTGTCTCCGCGGGGTATATCAGGACGTGCCGTGCCAGCTCCAGAACATGGATACCATCTGTCATCCCCAGGCTCTTTGCCTGGCGGGAGGGGAGCGCACGGTACCTAGCCAGCGCCTCCTGCAGCGATGGAAACCGCTCCATAGTCCACCCTTTGTGAAAAGTGCGCTTGGGCGGGAGGCGCAGGTCATCAATGATGTAATACTGCATCGCAATCTCCTGTCACTTCATGGACATTCCGCCTTGGCCAGGCGTCTTGATTTCCTGACTCTCCTGCAGCTGTTTTTGAAGGGATCGGATCGCATCGTTCACCTGTTCCATTTGATCCGCCTCCTGCTCCTGGGCCAGATGGTCCCGCATCTGGTCCAGCGGGTCAAACAGGGAGAGTAGAAATATCAACTGTTCATCTGAATACAGCTCCCCTTGAGCAGAGCATCCCGACACATCCACACTGCGGACACATCCGCTATCTGGTCGATGACTTCAGAGACGGAAAGCGTTTGGAGCGACATCTCATATCTGTCCCATGCAAGGTTGATCCGCATGGCAAGGGCTTGCTCCTTTTCGGAGCGACTCATCTGCTGTAATTTGTTCAGTTTCAGTTCCTGAAGTTTTTCCCTTGCCCAGTCTGGCAGAAACTCTTCCTTCAGCACACCAGTGAAGTCGGTCCGGTTCCAGCGGGCCATTTCTTCATCATTCAGGCAGGTGCAGCGGATAGATCTTCCAATGGCGGTGGGGCTGCACCCAAAGCCGTCATGGGCGTACCAGAGCTGATTTTCAGGCTTCCAGCAGGACTCTTTCAGAGTATCCGGAGAAAGCACCAGCACCTTTCCCTCGTAGTCCAGTTTCTCGAAAGAGTCTGGCTCACATTGATTAGGGCTGAAGAGCCCCAAAGCCTGATACGCGGCACGGTACTGATCTACCACACCATTCAGCACAGCGGAACGGATTGGCACCACAAAGTTGAGATTGTGGGATTTGTCTGGTGGGATATAGATTCGACTGGCCCACTCTTTATTCTCAGAACTGTACTGGCCACCCCATTCCAACTGCTGTATCGTGTTAGCCAGCACCCAAGCTGTTCGTTTATAGCCGAACTCCTGGATAACTTTGGCCAGACAGTCTCCGTCCAGATGGGCACCGTCGTAATGCTGCCAGACGGCTTTCCGAATAGCATCCTTGCAGTCCATGTTGCTCAGGTAACTGGCCCGCCATAGAGACTCTTCTCCCCGTTGGCGGGCATACTCTGCGGAATATGGGTAGAGATATGCTTCATTCATCTCTGCCATCCTCCATAGCAAGGAGGCTCCGGAGGCCCTCCAAGTTGATACAAAAGTCCTCCAGCGTGTCGATCTCATCCTCGTCGAATGCATTCAGAGGATCATCTTCCTCTTGCAGGCTGGCTATCTCGCCGCTTTTTTTCGCCAGTTGTTCCGCCATGGACGTGACGATCTCATCCAGGAAAGCAATCACCTTGACAACTTCCCTGGTGGAGAGCGTGTCACGTGCCAGAAGAATACAGCCCTCTTCCGCACGAAGCACCAACTCCTCTGCGCCTGCGAGACCGGCAATTTGCATAGCAGGGAAGGGAATCTTCTGGGCTTTGCTGTCTGGGTTACGGCGCAGTGTGAATTTCATAGTATAACTACCTCCTGAAATTGAAATGGATCAAACAGCAGCCGGTATATGGATTAATTCGTAGCGCAATTCCTCCTCATCGTTTTCGTTCTCAAGGGAGAACAGAGTGAACTGGTGGCTGCCTCTTTCTGATTTCCTGGGATCATAATTGGTCATAACCAACTCCTCATAGGTGCTGCCTGCGGTTTGCGACATGTTGTTGGGCCGAACTGTGCGGAAAATATAGAATTCTTTATAAAGCTCCAAAATATAGGGGCAGCAGTTATAGGACACCATCACATGGCCCTTGCACTTTAGAAGCACATCGTGGAGCCGCTGGTGATCTTGTTTTGGAAACTCCACCGCATAGCAGTCCTCCGCCTCATAATAGGGAGGATCACAGTAAAAAAAGGCGTTCTCCCGATCATATTGGTCGATCAACTCTTCGAAATCCTTGTTTTCAATGACCACATTGGCCAGTCTGCGGGAACACTCCCAAATTAGATAGAAGAAATGTCGGATATCGCAAGGACGCCCAGCGAACGACTTTCCACCTCCGCTGAAACTGTAGCGGATCAGTTTGAAGTAGTCTGCCGCACGGCGGATATTGCCGCGAGGAGACCTCTCCAGCATCAGTTTCCGAATGGCTTCCAGTTCTGGAGGAGCCAGATAGACCTGGGTCAGCTCCAATTCCTCTTTTAAATAGTCATCGGTGAATTCATCTCTGGAAAAGAATTTATAGAGGACACTGTAGTCGTCCCTAGAGTTCAGAGGAAGAAAACCAAGTTCCTTCAGAAGAGCCATGGGGCGATTTTTCACACAGCAGAACAGGTTTGTCAGATTGCTGTTGTAATCATTGTAAACTTCCAGGCAGCCCTTTCGGATAGGGCGCCCAAGGGTGACCGTTCCACTGCCGCCGAATACGTCGATAAAGCGAGGGTACCATGGAGGTGCCAGCTTCTGGATCAGACGAAGAAGCTTTCCTTTACCGCCTACCCACGGGATAAATGGCTTGGCAATGTTGCTTCACCTACCCTTCGGGAAGCTGTCCAGTGAGTGTTCCAAACCTCGGACTGCCGCACCCAAACCTGCCTGCATCTTCTTCAGATTTTGAATGGTCACATAGATCTCACCAGCAGTCTCCGCGTAGAAGTAGCCATTTTGGCTGCTGCCGATGGGATGTCCTTCTTGCCGCAGATGATTCACCATCTCATGCAGTCTGGATTCGCTGATGCCCAGGATGTCCCTGAGTTTCCTGCCCCGCGCCACATACTGCCGGCCTGGACAGGAACTTTTCAAGTATGCCAGAAGCTGTTCTTCTTTTCGCATGATCGCTCCCTTCCGGGGCCCGCTTTCCCGAAAATGGGCGCAAAAAAAGAAGGGGCCGCTGTCCCTTTCAGGAAAACGGCCCCTAGTTTGTATATAGACTCTTATTTCATGGTCATGTCCCACCCCTGTTTGGGCTGGGTTCGCAGGTGTTGAAACTCCCGGTCATTCCGCCGGATGTAGGTGGTCTCCGCTGCATTGAGTCGGTATCCCCGCTGCTCCAGCAGGGCTTCCCCGAACCCGGCCGCATCGATGCAGTCTTGCAGGGTGGAATCCTGAAATACTCCGAGCTTCGTCAACTCTTCCTTTCCATATAACTCGATACCGTCTGCTTGCATGAGGTCATAGCAGTTCAGGTTTTCCGCAATGTCCAGAGCTTCTTTGAGCCTATGGCAACCCTCATATTCCAAGGCCGCTGTGAATCTCTCCATGAAATCCGGCATTCCCTGCCCCTGCTCCTCCAGCAGGAAGCCTAGATCGTTGCCATCCCGGATCAGGTCCTCCAGATCTTCATAGTCATCCGGAAGGATGGAGAGCCCCGGGATGGAACATCGCACCTCCAATAGATCGCATTCCTGAATACTCGCCGCCTTTAACTCCCGCAGGGCTAAGGCAATCTCACCAAGTCTGCCATCCGCTTCTGTGGCAGCATGATCCGGAAGACAGAGCCAGACGCCTTTTGGCACAGCGGGGGTTGCCAGACGAAGCCGCAGGCTCCAGTCCATCTCCCACACTTTATCTAGGTTCGTGCCATCGTAGATCTGCTTCGGTGCCCGGCTAGGGAGCACTACGAAGCAATCTCCGATGAATACGCCTGGGTGCTGCTCTTCATATCGGAAGCCAATCTGCTCCAAATCAGCGTAAGGAATCGCTGCCTCCGGCAGCTCCGCCTCATAGCGCAGGTAGTATTTTCCCAGCTGTTCATAGCTTCCCGCAGGGCAGAGCACTTCGTAGTCCGAAAGGGAGAGCAGGCGGTTGATGGATTCTGCCGTCTCTTTCCGATCCAGTTTCAGCACTGCCAGCAGCAACTCATCTCCTTCTTTTCCAGAGACTTCTCTCAGCCGCCCGGTCGTCAGCATCATTGCGGCCAGCTGGTATGCCTCCCGGACTGAGAGGGTTTTCAGCCGGTCCAGAAGCCACTGTTTCTCAATGTCATTTGCGGGCTGTCCAAACGTTTTTCCCTCGATTTTGTCCATGTCAATCACCGCATTTCCATACCGCCACGCTGAAACTGCGTCTGCTGCGCCTGCTCCCGCCGGAAGCAGGGGAGAGGACCGCCATCCTTCCGGCGGATCAGGCCATAGTCCGTAATGGTTGCGTCACCCTGCTCCAGCCATTTTTGCCCGATCCGGGCAGCCTGTGGCGTCTGGAATAATTCCTCCGGCAAGTCCGGGTACTTCTCACGCAAGATCACTTCCGTGTAATCCCAAGGCTCCGCGATCTCAGGGCGGAATTCATACTGGTCCAATTCTTTTGCCAATTCGATTGCCTGCTCCAAGTTCGGGTTACCACTGGCATCCAACAGTGCTTTGTACTTAGTAAAGGATGCGGTATCCCAAACACGCTGCCTTTGAGACAGCATCTGGGCAAATACATTGACCTGTTCAATTCCTCCCTCATCCTCTATCGCATCATTGATGGACCCTCGCAGGGATGGGATCCGACAGTCCACGCAGTGGAAAGCACATTCTTTCATCGACGCCGCATCCACAGTCTCTACCGCATTCCAGATCGCGTCATCCACCGCGGGGAGATCCAGGGTTGCAGTCAGATCATTGTCGTAAGCAGGGTCATTAAAGAATCCCTTCCGCACTTCCAACACAACAGGGGCACCGGTGCGGTTAAAGTACGGCATGATCTCCTTGCGGTTGTAAACTTCTTTGAAGTCCCCACCTGGCTCCACATAGCCCCGGCGAGTATACACCCCGCCGTGATCTTCCTGATACTGCTTCCCGAATACCTCCAGCAGATCCTTTCGATATGCGCTGCCGTCCTCGGTGGTATCCAACAGTGTCATGGCCTCCTGCGTCAGCATCCCGCTCTCGTACAAAAGCGCCCCAAGTTGCTGATTGTTGAAAACATGGGGCGCCAAGAGGCAGATATCCGCATTGTAGGTCAGGTTGATCAGGCGGGGCAGAGGGATGGGGCCGATGTGCCGTCCGCCCTCGATTTGGAGCAGGCCGTCCAGGCCCATACGGTCGTCCTCACTCAGCATGGCCAGCCGCTGGGCCAGGAGGTTCAATTCATACAGGTTGACGTTGTCGCCGATCATCCCACGCTGGATGCCTGAATATTCAATCCTGGTCAGCTCATTATGACAGTCTCTGGCATCCTTGATCCGGGCTTTCTCCAGGGCGTCGTGAAACTCTGCCCAGGTAGCCGGCATCTCCAGCGCAGTGGCTGTCTCGTACCCCTTTGAGGTCTTGTTGCTGATCTCCACTTCGAAGATTCTTTCAGTCAAGAGTCATCCCTCCTATCTGCTCTTTTCGCTGAATTTCATAGTTCTTGGGATCGGCGCCTGGGACATCCCAGCCAGCCATGGAACCGATTTCCATGGCCAGCCGCTGGGCGGGCGTGACTCCCAGCCTCTCGTTGAGTCTGTCCGCCTCTTCTACATTCCGCTCTTTATCGCCGGTTTCCCATTCGGAGGGATAGTAGCCGGACTCGCCCCGCCTGATACAGATGAGTTGACCAGTGGTCTGCAAAGTGGAGAAACACAACTCTGGCAGCCCTTCAGCGAGTTTGGTAGCAAACCGTTCTTGTTCCGTCTGGATACTCCAGTTGTCCCTCTGCCACAGGTGGACATACAGTTCACCGCCGTCCACTTCGATCTCCCGCTGTTCAAAGCCCTCGCCCCATCCATCTGACGCCTGACCGCTGATGTAGTCCTTCAGATCGGCCAGCTCTTTGGATGAGAGTTCCCCAATCACCCGACACTCGGCCACACCCCAGAGACGTCTATTTCGAACCTCCACCGTGAACTCTGCGGAGCGGACCTTGGCATCCAGACTGTCCGGCTCCCCGTACCAGTGCATGAGGCCACGTTCCCGTTCCTCTGGCATCCGGTTCTTGACCAGGGCGCTGAGAATCTGGTCCTCGTATTCCGTGAGTGTCCGATCATCCCACTGTTCTCCCTCATCAGAGGAATCACCCCACTCGTCCCGTGGGTAGAAGTCAGCAGTCAGAGGCATATAAAGCTTCAACAGGGTTGGTTCTGGGGGATGGACCGTAAAACGGTCTTCTCCAATGACCAGCGCCAAACTGCGGCCATTGTCCCAAATGATTCGAAACTGGCCCGCATCGTCAATGTGATCCAGAGTTCCCATGGAGCCGGGTGGGATCGGGGCTGGATCGCTGCCCATCTCTCTGAGCTGAATGCGGCTGCCCGTAGGGTATTGCTCCCGCAGAAAGTCCAGCCACTCTTTTGCAATTTTCATATTTCACATCCCCCTCATGCGCATCCCGCGGTCCATCTTCTGGACCTGGGGCGCTTCGTAGATCGTATTGCGGCCATAGGTGATGCGGACAATATCCTCGGCGCGATATTTCTGGCAGTTCCCAAACACCTCTTCGAATCGCCGGTGGTCTGCGGACGGTGCATCATAAAGATCATAGGTGCCATGGTAGCCTTTCAAAGATCTCGCAGATGTCTTAAAGGTCAGTTCTTTTCCGCCTTTCTGAACCGTCACCGACACCGTTTTGCCACCACAGGCTTCCACTGCCTCCGTAATGTCTCGCATTTGATAGATGGGATGCTTATCATTCCGCAGGAAAGCCTGATATTTTTTCTCCATGCTGTCGTTTTCCAGAAATTGCAGCAGAAATTTCTCCTGGTTCTTTTGCGTATATGCTTCTGCCGTATCTCGTATGAATGTATCTGGGTCCTGGACATAGGCCAGCAGTTTTCTTCGGTCATACTCCAAATTTGATAATACGAACGGAACCGGATCGGTTCAGGGTCTTTTAGGAAAAATCTTTTTACCGCGTCAACCTCAGCGGTGTGTCGTTGGTAGGTGTGGAGTGCTGTTACAGCATCAGGGCTGGTTAGTTCTTTTACCTGGAGTCTGCCTCTGTCATTTTCAATGGTCCCTTCCACTACCTGGTTGACCTGTTTGGCAATGTATTCCGCAAGCTGCTGGAGGTCCATTCGTTCCACCTCGGTCAGGCCCTCTGTCAAATCTTCCAAAGGGCTGTCCGCCAAATAGAGACTTTTCCTCTGCGGCTCATACAGACCGCAGAAGTGCAAGGAGTCTCTCCGGCTGATACTGCCGTAATAGGAATCGAATCCAAAGAGATAGTCGATCTCTTTGCTCTTTGGAACCTTCACAACGATGGATGTCCCTTTCCCTTGTACAGCTATCAAAACAGGATCATTCTTTTGATCCAGCCATGCCCACAGTTCCGGGCGCATGAGTTTCGTCTCTGCATTCATTTACCAAGACCTCCGAATGTTATTTCTCGATTGGTGCGCCGCGGATTTTCTTCACCGACGAAGTCCCAGAGGATATCATCCACGGCCTCCCGCACTGATGGGTCATCCGTCAGGGTCTCATACCGGAAGCCAGTGGTGTTCCGGTAAGGCAGTTCTTCTTGAATGGTTCGAAGATATTCCTGCGGATCTGTGAACTCCTGCCGCTCACCGCTGGTATAGGTCACCCGACCCACCAGCCGCTCCCGCTGCCGCATCTGCTGTTCTCTCAGGTCATAACAGTACAGATATCCTTGGTAGTCTCCAGGCCGTGGGGTACAGCGCAGGCAGAAGCGGTAGTGCTCAGTCTCCGCGATATAGCCGTAGACACGGTCATTCGTCGAGATCTCTCCACCATGCGTCCAGCAGTAGGAACTCATCGCGGACAGGCTCTGGAGCGGTCCATTCCGCCGCAGTGTATCCACGATTTGCTGGAGTTCTCTCTTAAACTCCGGGGTATTAAACTGGTCTGAATTGTGAGGCCACCATGTGGACCAGAAGCTCTTGCCGCCGGAGCCGAAATCTATCCGAAGATGTCCTACTGTCCCCAGGACCTCGTCCTGTTTCTCGTCTGAATAGAACAAACCCGCCTCCTCTTGGGAAGCGGGTTTCAATGCAACGAAATATTCTACCGCCGGATTATTACGATCCTTCATCTCTTTCACCTCACATTCTGTGATCACAAGCAATACCACATCTCCCGTCAAAAGTCTACTGGAATATCCTTGGACTCGTCACATGGTCCAAGGAAAAGAGACCACTCTGCACCCTTCGGCAGCCGCGGTCTCTTTTTGTCAATATACTCTTTTCGGCAGGGGAACTTGCACAGCTTATAGGTACGTAAAGAAGTCCGCTGTTAAGCAGCAGATCTCGCCTTTTGGGTCCTTTCCCCAGTACCAGTAATAGACACCGCTCGGGACCGTAAAAAGGGCAGCTGAATAATTACCATTCGGAGCGATCCCTGCTGCGCAGTTGATGCCCCATCGTTCCAGATTCTCCTCTAGAAGTTCATCAAGGGCAGCCTCGTAATCCAGCTCAAAGGAATTGGCGCGCATACAGGACTCTCTGAAAAACCGGCCGTCCATCAATCCCGTCGTTGACTCATTAACAACATAGCCGCAGCTCCTGCGGCTAGACTGCTCGGCGTCACATATGGTCTTGGCTGCCGTGAAGGTGACGGGGGGCTGATCTGTGAAACGGATCTCTGCAAACGCAAGTGTGTGGTCCTCTCCTGCATGAGCGGAATATGCGAACACAGGATATATGCCGGGAGAGACCTTTTGCTGAAATGCCTTCCGTTTGAAATCGGCGATTTCAAACCGCAGTGTTGGATCTGCCATCACGATCTCACCAGTCGGAATACTGATGAGGCCGATGTCGTGGCTTTGGATAACAGCCTTGCCATACCGGTTCTGTAAGATTGCGCCGTCCACGGTGTGTATGATCTTTAGATTGTTCCGTGCATCCATATCAAAATCCTTCAGACAGTGACAAAGCTGAGCTTCCGAAAGTGCTCTATTCGTCTACAGCGATGACCGCCATTTCGCAAACGTCTAAAACGCTCACGATTCCTGCGTCCTATTGTACGTCATTTGCCATAGATCTTCAATCTTCTTTTCAAAGGAATGGCAGACAATTTCACCGTGATTATCTCATCATTTTCATTCTAAATTTTTCTTTCTGCCTGACCATCTGTGTTCCGTCAAAATATGAGGGGTACTGCTGCTGAAGAAATCGGATTACCGTATATACGGTACTTTTTGTCACTGTTCCAGCTGATGGCAAACTGTTTCTACTGTTAAACTCAGTTGTTTTGGGGAGTCGGCCATGCAATGCAGCAAACTGATCTATGGCCTGGCAAATTCGCTCATCGTTCCATTTTTGCTGTCTGTATGAAGTTAAAAAGGCATGATCCGTGTGATGGGTATTCCAATATTGTAAGGGGGGCTGTCCTACTTGCTGCCGAAATAAGGAATGAGATGGCAATACGCTGTCTTTCCTGAATTCTTGCACGGTAGGACATCGTCCATATTCTTTTACGGCAGCTTCCAACGCCTCTATGCATTTGTCCCTCGTCCAATAGCCCTTTGTGGGACGGTATTCTGGATAGGTTTCTTCGTAATAGCTTCGGACCGGCTCTCCGACATACCGTACGAATGTGTCTGGCCGGGGCAGCCCATGCTCCTTTTTGCAGTCCTGTACCTGTGGATAGTGTCCATGCAATAAAATGAATTGAGCTACTGCTTCTGTACATCGCTCTTTATTCCAGATACCCCTCTTTCGGGAGATGCCTGTATACTTCTCTCCGATATAGACTTCTGGTGTTTTTCCGACGTGTTTTTTAAAGGTTACTGGATCTGGCAGACCGTTTTCTTTTCGGAACGCGGATGTAAGCGGGGGCTGGCCTGCTTTCCGGCAAAACCCGTCTACGGCGGCGATGCATTTCTCGCGATTCCATGATTGCTTGCATCTACCCTGAACATCTGGATATGCCTCTTTGCAATACGTATAGACGTCTTTTCCTACACATCTTTCAAAAGAGGAACTTCGTGGAAGGCCATGAGATAGGGCGCACTCTTTTTGAGTCGGGTATTTACCGTGCTCTCTGATAAACCGATCCATCGCCTGTATGCACATTTCTCTGGTCCATCGAGTCCATTCCCGTGGAGCAAACTCCGGGAAATACTTCTTTTTGAACGTACTCCAAGTCGACGCCCCTGTCAACTGCTTCAAATCAGACCATTGAGGAAGCTGTTCTCCTTTACCCAACTCTTTCCCCTGGGGAAGTCTGCCGTTTTGATCTATAAACTGCTGAATCGCACTCATCGCATTTTCCTCTGTCCACTGAGTAGACAGAGGATACCTCTGGCGCCAGTATCTTCCTGCCGGCATCCCGAAATGTGCCATAAACGTGTTGTGCGTTGGCAGCCCAAACTGTATGCAATACTCATTTCCTCTGGGATATCTCCCATATTTCTGGAAGAAGCGGTCTGTTGCCTGCTGGATTGTCTCCTGAGTCCACTTTGAAAATGGCTTTGTCAGTGGGCGCTTTTGGTTCACCAGCTCTGGATGCACTCGAGCAAGATACTGTCCTAATGTCTCGCCTGTATATTTTTGAAAGCCCATATATGATGGTAGGTGATTCTTACCTCGCATATCTTTTTCCATTGGAAGTCTTCCCGTTTTCAGGATGTAGTCCTCCACTGCCCGATAACATTCTTCTTTAGTCCAGTGCTTGCCGTTCAAAAACGCCCACCTCCCATCTCCATGCTGGTATTTTCCTTTTGGCAGAGGCTCTGATTCCTTTGCTTCTCCGACAGATTTCGGTCCATGATTGAACGGATTTCTGGTTTTGCCCCCAGATACGCTACATAGCCCCGGTCCCCAAAACGGCCGCCTTCCTCCTGAATGCGGCGCAGGCCATATTTCTGATAGTCGATACAATCTTCCAATTTGGGATTAATGTCTAAATGTTCGGATTTCGTGATCAGAAACCAACCATACTCTTCCGCCGAGCTGATGTCCGGCACCACAGTAAAATCACGAAGTTCTTCTGCCAGATACAGGACTTCCTCCGGTGTCTCCGGCCAAACAGTATCAAAGACTGTATGGAAGTCCTCAAGCGCCTGTCCGTCGAACTTTTGCAGGCATCGGGTCAGTGCGTTTAGTGTTTCCAGGTGCTCATTCAGGGGATACTCATCCTCGAAAACACCACAGACCGCCTCGCTGATTTCGGAAGTGTCCAGAGTCGCCACGCACTGTTCTGGCTGTTCGACTTCCAGCCGCCGCAGTGCCCGGGCGATTTTGCTCTCTGTGCAAGGAAAATAAAGCATCTCCCGTTCCTTGGGATGGCCTGGCTGCGAGAGTATCACAGAGGCCAGGCAGCTCTCGTAGAAATACTCCGGAAAGTAGCGGCCATCATAAAGCTGCGAGAGCTTCATGCCATTGTCATACACAACGCCATAGGGCGTGATTGTTCCACCTCCACCCTCGATCAAAAGCAACGCTGTTTCATATCCATCCAGATTTTCCAGTTCCTCCGCTCTGGCGGTGCCGCCGTTCAGATCCATATAGTGATTCTGGCCGATCTCCTCCAAGTCGGAAAAATCCGTGATGATGGTAACCTGATGACAGGAAAAGGTCAGGTTGATGAGATCTACGATCCCATGGCAACCGCAGCTGGCTGCCGCTCCCTGGAATTTTGCCATCTCCCGATCATCGAAGCTGTCCAGCCGCTTGGCCAGATAGTCCAATTCATCCACTGTCACATTACATCCGACCAACTGCTGTAGGACGGAAGGGCCGTGCTGGATTTCCCGGATAAAGCAGTCCTGCTCGATTGGGTTTCCAATCTCCATTTTCCCCAGCAGTTCCAGGCAGCGGCCGTATTCATTTTCCCCAATAGGGAATGGGATGGTTGCCTCTCCATACTCAGGGTGCTGCGCGTTGCTCAGTATGGCTTGCATTTTGTTTTACCTCCAGTTCCTCCCAGTCGCAGGACCACAGATCCGTAGTGGTCGATCAGCAGGGCGTCCAGGATCAACATCAATGTGAGATCGTCCACAAGGTCCTCATCGCATAACTCGGGGACCGTGATGGTCCGCCGCCTCTGGCTGATCCCCCGTGCGGCTTGATACAGGGCATACTCCTGCCCGCTGAGGCTGTGCAGCACACGCCATTCACGCAAAGCCGTTGGCCATAAGTCAAAGAGATTTGGCATAGCCCACCATCGGAGCGCCTCAGTGGCAGTCATCAGATACATGGCCGCCAAACGGTGATTTCTGTCACCGCCTTTCCAGTGAGTGGTCAGATATGTGGAATAGACCTGCAGGCGGGCAGCGTGACCCTCGTTATAATAGGTGACAGCCTCTTTTCCTGAGAGTATCTTTCGAATCCGATCTCCGAACGGCCCGTCAATCCAGCGTTCGTAGAATTCGAATGCCAGAACAGCGTATGTCACCACGCCGGCTTCCGCCCGTTCCTCCAGCCAGGGGCATACCCGCAGGGCGTCACGTTTTTTACGATATTCCGTGCAGTTTTTGCAGTCCACATCCTCTGGCCGGTATCGGAACCGGCAAAGGATCATCTGGCCGCCGCCACGAGGCACGAAATTCGGAGGCGTCATCATCTGCCGCTCCAGTCCCGCCAGAGGGGTATCCCTGAGAAAATACTTCGTCATGTCGTCCTTTCCGGCCCAGTTCCCGAAAAAGGGCGTCAAAAAGGCCGCTCCCCCTTTCGGGATCACGGCCCTGCCCTCTTCTTGATTTACATTTTAGGTGTCATGCCTCGATATACTTCCATTTTTATCGCCCCTTCCTTCAACTGGGCAATCTTCCCGGTGAGATTGGGGATTGCGTCTCTGATCTGCTCTTCCATTTTCTCCAGCAGTTTCTCCTGCCCCTGGTCAGTGGGATATCTTCCCATCAATACCTCCCGGACGCAGTGGTAGATTTCCGTTAGCTGTTCATCGGAAAACACACGATTTTGGTCAATGAGTCCGGAACGTGTACAGAATTCCTGCTTAGCGGCTACGTAGTCATGATTGAAGTAATGTCCATAGCATAAGCTGGTTTTTCCGCGGTTCCATCGCCAGGTGACGAACTGGCCACCGTACTGGTCAGAAAATCGTCCAGCCAGCACAGTGTCATTAAACTCCGCCAGAAGCTTATATGGCTCATGTAGGCTGTCCGCTTTCAGGTCAGTTGCCTCTTCCAGCAGAGTTATATACTCCTTAACCACAGCCGCGATGTTTTTGACTTGGGCCAGGGCCACGCCGGTATCTGGATCCAGGATATCTTCTGTCCGGAATCGTATGTTCCCTCCAATGGTGATCTGGCACAATGGACGGTCCTTCCAACTCACTGGCAGGCATCCATCCTGCTCGGGCAGTATGGTGTAGTCCTCCTGCTGGAGGACCGTACAGAGTTCTAAAAAATATGTGTTCTGTTTGCTGTTCATCTGTGTTCTCCCCCTCCTTGTTTCCTTCTGTGGCTTCGGCGCCCTTTTTCAACTTTTCGGATATACAAAAAGGACGCCGACTTGGTATCGATGAAACCACCAAATCAGCGCCTTATTCTTTGTTATATGTTTTTCGCAAAGGTGCCCTCTGTTTTTCCTCAAAAAGGGCACCACACGGCGAGATCGTCCTCTCAAGTCCTTTTCAGGGGCGTTCAAGTCACCCCAGACGTAGAGAGCCCCCCAAAATATCTTTTCAAAATCCTCTTCTTTTTGAAAGCAAAAAAACCGCAACAACCTGGAACTGTAAGCGTTCAGCTTACAATATCCGAATTGTTGCGGTTTTCTGGAATGTCACTACATCTCGGATATTTATTCAAGATTTTCAGATTACGTTTGATTTACATTTCTTTTGGTTTCTATACTATTTACGCTAAAATTTGGGGATGTTTTTCTCTTTCCTAATCCAAAGAAAGTCAAATATGATAACCCAGGTAATCCATGGTAAAAATGAGAAAATAGCAGACCGCTAATTCAGCACTTACGTCTTCTTTTTCCATGATGTCTTCCACAAGTCGTGTACTTAGTTTATCAAGATCAACTTCGATAATGGGATTGTCGAGTTTATCCCATTCTCGTTCTGGATTATCGTGCCCCCAGAGATCAAAGGCAATGGATGCATAACCTTCTTGCAAGATTTTTTGATGCATCTGTCTGTTAATTGCAAATTTCACCGCCTCATCTGGAAGCATAGATTTGTCGCGCATAATAATACGAATCATATCTTGTGCAGCGGCATTTTTATTCAAATCCAATTTCATTTCCCTCTCAACCCCCGTAGACACATTCTTCCAAAACTAATTTCACGCTTTTTTATACGCGGTGATTCGTTTCCAATTACTTGGAAGTCCCATGATTTCCAACAACTCCGCTTCAGAAATTTGCTGATTCCGTTTGATGGCTCTTGCGAGTAATTGGGACAAGTGCCCTTTATACGCCAAGAACTCTTCATTCGGCAGCAAATAGCGAAAGGTCAACATCACAGAGAAATAGTCTCGTTTGCCACATATGTATTGACTTCCTTTTCGCGGTATGGTCAATTTTTTGTGAAGCGGCAGATCCGGAATTTCATGTCTGGCGCACCGATATGAAAAAAGTCTTTCTCCATGAGCACAGACATTCCGAAAAGCCGTGAGAACTTTTAAAATTTGACCCAGCTGCTTTTCATTGATGGCTGCAAACTCCTGGCTTATGGCGGATTGGATCTGCGGCTTTGATAGGCTATACATTTTTGACAGTGTGCCAAATGTCAATGCATTTACCAATACCCATAAAGGAACATTTTGATGCACTCTTTTGTGATGCTCAATATATGGATGGTCCGTCTTGAGCGTCAAAAGCGGCAACAAATATTTTTTTATCAGCCGCTGAATCTCTGCTTTATTTTTGGGTTTCCCAATATCATAGTTGTTCGGATCTATATATGCCGCCTGATTATCGCCAAAGTTGTCACAGAAAGCAAAAGACAAAGCAGAGCGGAGGTGCTGCTCGATGTGGAGAAGGTGCCTCAACGTAAGCTCCCGCAGGCTCTCGTCAAATTGGTACAGTGCGACAATATCCTGAAACGTCGTACCATCACGATAATCTCGAGTCGTCGGATTTTTAAAAAGATCTTTATATCCGCTAACCAGAGAAAAATACCCGATTCGCCGAAGCGTATCTTTTGCACTGTCCCCATCCGAAATGATCAGGTGCTTGTCCCGCATCTTCTGCAGTTGCTGGTCATAGGTCATAAATGGCTTCGGCATATCATCACCTTCGGTTACGAAAAAGGGAGTCCCCGCAGGGACTCCCCCGGTCACAGGCCCCACAAGCATCTGCAACCTAATCACTGAGTTTAGTATAGCTGGTGAAGCTGTATTTGTCAAGAGCTCAAGACGCCCTCAGTTGTCTACAGTCACCGTCAGTCACTTTTCAGTAACTGTGGCTTACTAAACCAGCACTCCCATTATAGGAGGAATCCCTATGTTTATGCATTTATTTGTGCAACTGCGGATACAGGCTGCCCAGCAACCCCTGGCACCCAGCCAACACGTCCCGCCAGGTTGTCTCGAAATCTTCCGTGTACCATGGATCTGCGACTTCGCCGGGATGATTGGTATAATCCATCAGGAGATGGATTTTGTCGGCAAAGTCGTCGCCGCAGATCCGGTACATATCCCGCAGATTGGCTTTGTCCATCCCGATCAGCAGGTCGTATTTCTCGTAGTCGCTGTTGATGAACTGCCGGGCTGCGTGGCCGCCGCAGGCGATCCCATGCTCGGCAAGCTTGCGGCGTGCCGGCGGATAGACTGGGTTCCCAATTTCCTCTCTGCTGGTAGCCGCCGATGCAATTTGGAACTGCGACGTCAGCCCAGCTTTTTTCACCAAGTCCTTCATGACGAACTCGGCCATTGGGCTCCTGCAAATATTGCCGTGGCAGATGAATAAGATTTTTGTCATTGCTTTTATATCCCTTCAAAAGCCTCCAAGCCTTGATATTTCAGGGCTTTTGGCGCTTCTCTCATGTTTGCTGTCATGCCGGAAACCTACGCATATTTCCGTAACTCTACGCAGATTTTCGGGCAAATGGTGTAGTAATTGGTGTAGTGACTGCAACTGCTTCAACCTGATTTTCTCTGCGGCTCCGGAGCGGCAAGCCCTTTGAAATCAATGATCTTTGCCATCTGCTCGGCAGCGCGGTCATAGCTCGCATGGGTGTAAACATTCAGTGTGACGCCCACATCGGAATGTCCCATGACATACTGCAAGGTCTTGATGTCCATGCCAGCGTTCGCCATGTTTGTACAGAACGTGTGCCGGAATACATGGGGCGTGATGTGCGGCAGAGGCTT
>ENA-ORRT01000536-ORRT01000536.1-human-gut-metagenome-genome-assembly--contig:-NODE-536-length-21176-cov-2.58222_pt1 | contig 21176 bp, 17 predicted proteins | sample MGYA00242181_ERZ509146 | MGnify/ENA primary metagenome ERZ509146 (study PRJEB26280, sample SAMEA2338624) | human gut metagenome | biome: human gut; feature: human-associated habitat; material: faeces...
GGCCGTAAAAGTGCGCCCACCGCAGCTGCCACAAATCGTCGCCCGTATAATGGCGATAGGGGCGACGGCAGTCGAGAAACACACAGTCCCCGGCGCTTAGCACGCGGGTCTCGCCCTCATATTCCAGCGTGCCGCTGCCGCTTTCGACCACAAAAAACAGGTAGGAAGCCAGCCCCTGCCGGGTGCTGGCATGGGGGCTGCGTGCCTGCAGCTGCCCGACCTCCTGCAGATGCACAAGGTTCGATTTTGCGAACGCCGACGGCGTGTAGATCATGCGCCGGGCGTGCACAAGCTCACCGTCAAACAGCGGGGTATCCATCCGCGTCACCTCCCGGAACCCAGTATACCAAAAAAGTCAATATAATGCTAGTCTTTTGCAAGATTCCCACTGCCCAAGCACAAAATAATGCGGTACAATAACAAACAAGATACGAAAATCCGCGCAGTACGCTGCGCAAGATACAGATGAAAGGGTAGTAACCTATGAAAAAAGCACTCATCACCGGCATTACCGGCCAGGACGGCAGCTATCTGGCTGAGTTCCTGCTGGAAAAGGGCTACGACGTCCACGGCGTCATTCGCCGCTCCTCCGTCGATTACCGCGAGCGCATCGCCCATCTGGAGGGTCACCCGCACTTCCACCTGCACTACGGTGATTTGAGCGACTCCATGAGCATCCTCTCCGTCGTCAGCACCGTGCGGCCCGACGAGATCTACAACCTCGCCGCCCAGAGCCATGTGCAGGTCAGCTTTGATGTGCCGGAGTTCACCGCCGATGTCGATGCCACCGGCGTGCTGCGCGTGCTGGAGGCTGTGCGCCTGTCCGGCCTCAAGGACACCTGCCGCATCTATCAGGCATCTACATCCGAGCTGTACGGCAAGGTCGAGGAGGTTCCCCAGAACGAGAACACGCCGTTCCACCCCTACAGCCCCTACGCCGTCGCCAAGCAGTACGGCTTCTGGATCGTGAAGGAGTACCGCGAGGCGTACAACATGTTCTGCTGCTCGGGCATCCTGTTCAACCACGAGTCCGAGCGCCGCGGCGAGACCTTCGTCACCCGCAAGATCACGCTGGCTGCCGCCCGCATTGCGCAGGGCAAGCAGGATAAGCTGTATCTGGGCAACCTGTCCAGCCTGCGCGACTGGGGCTATGCCAGGGACTACGTCGAGTGCATGTGGCTGATTTTGCAGAACGACAAGCCCGAGGACTTCGTCATCGCCACCGGTGAGCAGCACTCCGTCCGCGAGTTCTGCCAGCTGGCCTTCCACGATGTGGGCATCGAGCTGGAATTTGTCGGCGAGGGCATGAACGAGAAGGGCATCGACAAGGCCACGGGCAAGACGATCATCGAGGTCAGCCCCGACTTCTACCGCCCGACGGACGTCGTCAACCTCTGGGGCGACCCGTCCAAAGCAAAGCGCGAGCTGGGCTGGAACCCGACCAAGACTACGTTTGAGCAGCTCGTCAAGATCATGGTCGACCACGACATGAAGAAGGTTGCCGTCGAGCGCGCTGAGGAGCACATCAAGACGAACCTGGCTGAGTATCTCGAAAAGGGCGTTATCAAATAATTTATTCAAAAGATGGTAACTTATTATGATGGACAAAAATGCAAAAATCTACGTTGCCGGGCACCGCGGCATGGTGGGCAGCGCCATCGTGCGTGAGCTGCAGCGCCAGGGCTACAACAATATCATCACCCGCACCCACAAGGAGCTTGACCTCTGCCGTCAGGAAAATGTCGAAAAGTTCTTTGCCGAGGAAAAGCCCGAGTACGTATTCCTTGCCGCGGCCAAGGTCGGCGGCATCGTCGCCAATCAGGAGGCGCTGGCCGATTTCATGTGGTTCAACATGACGCTCGAGATGAACGTCATCCACTCTGCCTGGCAGAACGGCTGCAAGAAGCTGGAGTTCCTCGGCTCGTCCTGCATCTATCCGCGCATGGCTCCGCAGCCGATGAAGGAAAGCTGCCTGCTGACTTCCGAACTGGAAAAGACGAACGAGGCTTACGCCCTCGCCAAAATCAGCGGCCTCAAATACTGCGAGTTCCTGAACCGCCAGTACGGCACGGACTATATCTCGGTCATGCCCACGAACCTGTACGGCCCCAACGATAACTACCACCCGACCCACAGCCATGTGGTTCCCGCACTGATCCGCCGCTTCCATGAGGCGAAGGTCAACGGCGTCGAGAGCGTCACCTGCTGGGGCGACGGCAGCCCGCTGCGCGAGTTTTTGTATGTGGATGACCTCGCGAACCTCTGCGTGTTCCTGATGAACCACTACTCAGGCAACGAGACGGTCAACGCGGGTACCGGCAAGGAGCTGACCATCAAAGAATTGACCGAGCTCGTTGCAAAGGTCGTCGGCTACACCGGCAAGATCGAGTGGGACGCCTCCAAACCCAACGGCACGCCCCGCAAACTGCTGGACGTCTCCAAGGCGACGAACCTCGGCTGGACCTACAAGACCGAGCTCGAGGACGGCCTGCGCCTGTCCTATGAGGACTTTCTGAACAACCCGATGCGCGCCGAACGCTGAAAGGAAACACTATGAATATCATCCTGCTGTCCGGCGGCTCCGGCAAGCGCCTGTGGCCGCTGTCGAACGACATTCGTTCCAAGCAGTTCATCAAAATCTTCAAGACCGCCGACGGGTACGAGTCGATGGTCCAGCGCGTCTACCGCCAGATCAAGGAGGTCGACGCCGACGCCAGCGTGACGATTGCCACCAGCAAGACGCAGGTATCGTCCATTCACAACCAGCTGGACAATTCGGTGGGCGTCTGCGTCGAGCCGTGCCGCCGTGATACCTTCCCAGCCATCGCACTGGCGACAGCCTACCTGCACGACGTCAAGGGCGTCGGCCTTGATGAGGCTGTCGTCGTCTGCCCGGTAGACCCCTATGTCAACAATGACTATTTCGCCGCGCTGAAAACCCTGTCCGAGCTGGCCGGGCAGGGGAACGCGAACCTCTCCCTGATGGGCATTGAACCGACCTACCCGAGCGAAAAGTACGGCTACATTATCCCGCAGAGTGCCGACGCCGTCAGCCCGGTCAAAACGTTTAAAGAGAAGCCCGACGCCGCCACCGCCGAAAAGTACATTGCCCAGGGCGCGCTCTGGAACGGCGGTGTGTTTGCCTACAAACTGCGCTACGTGCTGGACAAGGCCCACGAACTGATCGATTTCACCGATTACAAGGACCTGTTCGATAAGTACGAGACGCTGAAAAAAATCAGCTTCGACTACGCCGTTGTCGAGAATGAGTCCCAAATTCAGGTAATGCGCTTTGCGGGCCAGTGGAAGGATATGGGCACCTGGAACACCCTGACCGAGGCCATGGAGGAGCCGAGCATCGGCAAGGCTATGCTGAACGACACCTGCCAGAACGTCCATGTACTGAACGAGCTGGACGTGCCCGTGCTCTGCATGGGGCTGAAGGACGTCGTCGTCTCGGCCAGCCCGGAGGGCATTTTGGTCTCTGACAAGGAGCAGTCCAGCTACATCAAGCCGTATGTGGACAGCATCCATCAGCAGATCATGTTTGCCGAAAAGTCCTGGGGTTCCTTCCGCGTGCTCGACGTCGAGGACGCGAGCATGACCATCAAGATCACGCTCACCCCCGGCCACGGCATGAACTACCACAGCCATGAGAACCGCGACGAGGTCTGGACCGTCATCTCCGGTACCGGCCATGCGATTCTGGACGGCGTGCGCCGCGACGTGAAGCCCGGAGACATCCTGACGATGCCCGCCGGCTGCCGCCATACGGTCTTTGCCGACAGTGAGCTGAAAATCATCGAGGTTCAGCTCGGTCCGGCCATCAGCGTGGAGGATAAGCAGAAGTATCCGCTGCCGCAGGCTTGACAGCCGGCGCAAACCGCGCTATACTAAATAAGTATTCGCAAAAACACAGCGACGGAGAAAGTACGCACAAGCTGCTTTAGGCAAGAGAGGGCGGTCACCGGCTGCAAGCCGCCTGTAAAGCGCTTATGCGGAAGTTCGCTCCTGAGTGGTGCGCGGGAAAGGCCAAGGCCGAGTAGTGCGCAACGGCTCTGCACCGTTACCGGCAGCAAAGAGTGCCGCGCTTTACAGCGCGGAACACGGGTGGTACCGCGGAGAATTGTATTTTGCAAGGCTTCGTCCCTGATTCAACACAGGGACGGAGCCTTTTTGTTTGCTCCGGCCCTACTTCAAGCAGAGGTGTACTATGGAAGAAAAAATCAAGGAGCTGCGCGCCGCCATTGAGAAGGCCAGCGCAGACGTCACCGACAAAGCCCGGCTTTCTGACTTCTGGCAGAAATACCTGAGCAAGAACGGCGAGGTCGCGGGCCTGACCAAGAGTCTGCGCGATGTCCCCAAGGAGGACCGTCCCGCCGTCGGCAAGACCATCAATGAGTTCAAGCAGTGGGCCGAGGCACAGTATCAGGCCCTGTCCGAGCAGGTCGAAAAGGCCGCGCTCGAGGCCCGCAACGCCGCCGAGACCGTCGACCCGCCAAGATTCGCCAAACCGGCAGCCTGCACCCGATTACCCTCGTCAAGAATGAGATCATCGACGTGTTCGCCGGTATGGGCTTTGAGATTTACGAGGGCCCCGAGATCGAGGACGACGACCACAACTTTACCCGCCTGAATGTGCCGAAGAACCATCCCGCCCGCGACATGCAGGATACGTTCTACGTCGCAGACGACATTGTGCTGCGCACCCAGACCAGCGGCGGCCAGATCCGCGTCATGGACATGGAAAAGCCGCCCATCAAGGTGCTGGCCCCGGGCCGCGTGTTCCGTTCCGACTCCGACGCGACCCACTCCCCGATGTTCCACCAGATGGAAGGCCTCGTCGTTGACAAGGGCATCACGCTCTGCGACCTGCAGGGAATGCTCGACAAATTCGTCCAGGCGCTGTTCGGTGCAGACGTCAAGACCCGCCTGCGTCCGTCCTACTTCCCGTTCACCGAGCCGAGCGTCGAGGTCGACGTTTCCTGCTTCGAGTGCGGCGGCAAGGGCTGCCCGCTGTGCAAGCACACCGGCTGGATCGAGGTTCTCGGCGCCGGTGTCGTCCACCACAGCGTACTGGAAAACTGCGGCATTGACCCCAACGTCTACTCCGGCTTCGCATTCGGCATCGGCATTGAGCGTATCGCCATGCTGAAGTACGGCATCAACAACATCGGTCTGATGTTTGAAAACGATCTGCGCTTCTTGAAGCAGTTCGAGGATTGACAGGGGAGGAGTACAGAGTATGAAAGTACCATTCAGCTGGTTGAAGCAATATGTTGACATCGACGTCACCGCGCAGGAGCTTGAGGACAAGCTCTTTGGCTGCGGTTTTGAGGTAGAGGAGCTGATCGACCTCGGCGGCGAGATCTCCAAGGTCGTTGTCGGTGTTGTGACCGAGTGTGTCCCGCAGGAGGGCACCCATCTGCACATCTGCAAGGTTGACTGCGGCGAGTACGGCCACGACATCCAGATTTCCACCGGCGCACCCAACGTCTACGCCGGTATGCACACCGCCGCCGCACTCGACGGCTCCACGCTGCCCGGCGGCGTAAAAATCAAGGCGAAGCCCCTGATGGGCGTCGAGTCCAACGGTATGCTGTGCAGCGGTGAGGAGCTGGGTCTGAACGAGGATCTGTACCCCGGTGCCGAGGTCTACGGCCTGCTCGATTTGCCGAAGGACACTGTCCCCGGCACGCCCATTCAGCAGGTCGTCGGCCTTGACGACTACATTTTTGATATTTCCATCACGGCCAACCGCGCCGACTGCCAGAGTGTGCTCGGCATTGCGCGCGAGGTTGCAGCAGCGCTGAACAAGCCCCTCAAGATGCCCGCCACCGACTACACGGTCAGCGACTATGTTGATCCGCGCCTGTCCATCAGCGTCGAGGCCGAGGATCTCTGCCCGCGCTACATTGGCCATTATGTCCGCAACATCACGCCGGGCGAGTCCCCACGCTGGATGCGCCGTCAGCTGGCCCTGTGCGGTCTGCGCAGCATCTCCAACGTCGTTGACATCACGAACTATGTCATGCTGGAGATTGGCCAGCCCATGCACGCCTTCGACATGGACGCGCTGGAAAGCTGCCAGATCCTCGTCCGCCGCGCCAAAGACGGCGAGAAGATCACAACGCTGGACGAAAAGGAGTTCACCCTGACGCCCAACAACCTCGTCATCTGCGACGGCTCCAAGCCCGTTGCGCTGGCGGGTGTCATGGGCGGCCTGAACAGCGAAATTAAAGATACCACCACCCAGCTGCTGTTTGAGAGCGCCAAGTTCGCACGCGACAACATCCGCAAGACGGCCCGCGGCCTCGGGCAGAACACCGACGCCTCCAGCCATTACGAGAAGGGTATCTCCGAGTACACCACCGAGCTTGGCATGGCCCGTGCCCTGCACCTGATTCAGGAGCTGGGCTGCGGCGAGGTCACCTCCACCCATTTTGACTGTTCTGCCGGTGCCCCGCGTGAGGGCAAGCGTTTCACGGCCAAGGTCAGCGGCATCAATGCCATCCTCGGCATCACTGTGCCCACCGATGTGATTCTGGACATCCTGAACCGCCTGCAGTTCGAGGTCAAACTCGAAGCCGACGGCGACACGATGCAGGTCGTCGCGCCCCGCTGGCGTGAGGACATTGAGGTCGGTGAGCCCGACCTGGCCGAGGAGGTCATCCGCGAGTACGGCTATGAACACATCGTCCCCACCTTCCTGAAAGCTGCCACCGTCACCACCGGCGGCCTGACCGCCGAGCAGAAGGCGCAGGCCAAGGCCAAGCGCACCATGTGTGCCCAGGGCTTCTACGAGGCCGAGACGCTGGCCTTCTACGCCGACGCTGACCTCGACATGCTGCACATTGCCGCTGACGCGCCGGAGCGCAAGGTCATCCGTATCCTGAACCCCATTTCCTCCCATCTGACCATCATGCGCCCGCTGCTGGCACCGTCCCTGCTGAATGTCGTCGTCGACAACCTGCGCAAGGGCAACGCCGAGGGCCGTCTGTTCGAGATGTCCAACATCTACATCCCGAAGCAGCTGCCCGTCACCGAACTGCCCGAGGAGCGTCTGCATCTGGGCTTTGCTGCCTGGGGCAGTGAGGAGGACTTCTTCGCAGTCAAGGGTGCTGTCGAGAGCTTCGGCGCTGCGTTCGGCGTCGAGCTGACCGTCGAGCGCGCGACGGACGTTGCCTGGCTGCACCCCGGTATTGCCGCTTATATCCTGTGCAAGGGCGAGCGCGTCGGTGTCTTTGGCAAGCTGGCTAATGATGTGACAAGCGAGCTCAAGCTGCCCAAGGACAGCCGCGCCAACCTGAACATCTATCTGGGCGAGATCGACTGGGTCGCGTTCCACGCACTGGTCCCCGCCGCCATCCACTACCAGCCCATCCCCGAGTTTGCCCCGGTCCAGCGTGATCTGGCGCTCGTCGCCCCCGAGAGCATGGAGTGCGGCACACTCGTCACCGAGATGCAGCGCGCCTGCAAGCAGCTGACCAAGGTCGAGCTGTTCGACATCTACCGCGGCGAAAAGCTCGGCGCGGACAAGAAGAGCATGGCGTTCAGCCTGTCCTTCCAGCCCGCTGACAAGCCGCTGACCCCCGATGAGATCGACCGTTTCGTCAAGAAAATTCTCGGCAACCTGAAGTTCAAGCTCGGCATCGAGATCCGCGAGTAACCTGTTTTTGCTGTCCGTCCTGCGCCGCACGGTGCGGGACGGATATTTTTTACAGATTTTTGTGTGATATTTTCCTTGTCTTTTTGCCGCGCAGGTCGTATAGTAAAGATAGTATTGTGTTACAGGAGAATCCATCATGGCAAAGATTCACCGCAGCGATGCACCGCTGCCGCAGGCCCCTTCCGTTCAGGTAAAGGCATCCTATACAGTCACCGAGCTGCCGAAGGTTTCTCCGCAGGAGCCTGCGGCCTTCTACGACCAGGACAACGACGAGGACTATCGCCGGCGCGAGACCGCGAAGTGCAAAAAAAAGCGCGGTAATCTGCTGTACACCCTCGCGATGATCGTTTTCGCCGCAATCTTTCTCATCAGCGGCGGCCTGCTGGTCAAGCGGTTCCTCGATGACCGCAAGACCGAGAGCGAGTTTGCCGACCTGCAGTCGATGATCGATACCGCGGCGACCCCGGCCCCTGCAGGGGAGAATGTCAACCCCAACGGTGCCAGGTTTGCTGCCCTGCGCGACAAGAACAGCGACTTTATCGGCTGGATCTCCATCGAAGGCACCAATCTGGATTTTCCGGTTATGTACGCGCCGGACAACAAGGACTTCTATCTGCGTCATGACTTCAACAAAGCCTACAGCGTCTACGGCGTACCGTACCTGGACGAGCAAACGACGCTCGGGGCCAACGCCGAGAGCGACAACCTGATCATCTACGGCCACAATATGAAAACCGGCACGATCTTCGACTGTCTGACCGAGTACCGCAAGGCCGACTACTATCAGGAGCACCCCTTCATTGAGTTTGACACCGTCTACGGGGACGCCAAGTATGAGGTGTTCGGTGCGTTCACCATCGATGTCGTCAACGACACCTCGTTTATCTACAACCAGTTCATCGACATGGACGAGGACGCCTACAACCGCTATGTGGACCAGGTCATCTCCCGCAGCGACGTGGACAGCGGCATCCGCCCTGCCTACGGCGAGCAGCTGCTGACCCTCTCTACCTGCGAGTATTCGTCCGCCAACGGGCGCTATGTCGTCGTAGCGCGTCGGGTCAGTGACTAATTTCCGAAAGTAATTGCATCACGCACTTTAGATTCTTTTGCAAAACGCGCAAAATGCTCTCTTGCTTACAGATTGCGCTTGCTATTCTTCCGGGAATGTGCTATGCTAATAAATGCGCGATAACTTTTGATTCGTTCTTATATGGTGTAAGAAACCGGAAAGGGAGAATGCGCGCAGCGGGCAGCCGTAGCCCTTGACGGCTGCCCGCTTTGTCTTTACGCCACGTACATCTGTACAAAATCTGCGTAAAGCTATAGACATTTATACCCAAATGGCATATACTGTAGAAGTATTTTGCTCTAATCCAATAAAATGGAAAGTATAGTTTCAACGCTGTAACAAAGGGAGGATACCTGTTATGTGTGGAATCGTAGGCTTTACCGGCGCGGCACAGGCCGCCCCCATTCTGCTGGACGGCCTGGCCAAGCTGGAATACCGCGGCTATGACTCTGCCGGTATGGCGGTGCAGAACGCCGCCGGCAAGATCGAGGTCGTCAAGGCCAAGGGCCGCCTAAAGGTCCTGAGCGAGATGACCGACGGCGGCAGCGCCGTGCCCGGCAGCTGCGGCATCGGCCATACCCGCTGGGCGACCCATGGCGAGCCGTCTGTGGTCAACGCGCACCCGCATTATTCCCGTGACCAGAAGATCGCCGTGGTGCACAACGGCATCATTGAAAACTATCAGGAGATCAAGGACCGCCTGCTCAACAAAGGCTTTACCTTTGTCTCTCAGACCGACACCGAGGTCGTGGCACAGCTGCTGGACTACTACTACACCGGCGAATCTGCAGGCAACGCGTTGGATGCCATCACCCGCATGATGCTGCATGTACGCGGCTCCTATGCGCTGGGCGTGCTTTTTGCCGACGAGCCCGGTGTCATCTATGCCGTGCGCAAGGACAGCCCGCTCATCGTCGGCAAGTGCGAGGACGGTGCCATCATCGCCTCCGACGTTCCTGCGCTGCTCAAGTACACCCGCACGGTCTACTACATTGACAATCTCGAGATTGCCCGCCTGACCCCCGACTCCATCGAGTTCTTCAACATCGACAAGGAGCCCATCACCCGCGAGTCCACCACCATTGAGTGGGACGCCGAGGCCGCGGAGAAGGGCGGCTACGAGCACTTCATGATGAAGGAGATCTACGAGCAGCCCGCCGCTGTCCGCGATACGATCTCCCCGCGCCTCAAGGACGGCCAGATTGACCTGTCCGAGCTTGCCCTTGACGAGGAGGCCATCAGGAATATCCATCGTCTCTACATCATCGGCTGCGGCTCCGCCTACCATGTCGGTATGGCCGCGCGCTATGTGTTTGAGAGCCTGGCCCGCATCCCTGTCGAGGTCGATGTCGCCAGCGAGTTCCGTTACCGCAATCCCGTGCTCGAAAAGGACGCACTCGCTATGGTCATCAGCCAGAGCGGTGAGACCGCCGACACGCTGGCCGCCCTGCGCCTGTGCAAGGAGCGCGGTGTGCGCACCATCGGCATTGTGAACGTCGTCGGCTCCAGCATTGCCCGTGAGGCCGACGCCACAATGTACACCTGGGCCGGCCCGGAAATCTCCGTCGCCACCACCAAAGCCTACAGCACTCAGCTGGCGGCCTGCTACCTGCTGGCTACCGAGTTTGCCCGTGTGCGCGGCACGCTGGCGGACGGCCAGTATGAGCACCTCGTCACCGAGCTGGAGGCTCTGCCCGAGAAGATTAAAAAGACCCTGGCCGACAAGGAGCGTATCCAGTGGTTTGCCAGCAAGTACGCAAACGCCAAGGACGCCTTCTTCATTGGCCGCGGCCTCGACTACGCCGTCGCGCTCGAGGGCAGTTTGAAATTTAAGGAGATCAGCTACATCCACTCCGAGGCGTTCGCCGCGGGCGAGATGAAGCACGGCCCGATTTCTCTGGTCGAGAATGGAACGCTGGTCGTTGGCATCCTGACCCAGCCGGACCTGTTTGAAAAGAGCGTTTCCAACATGGTCGAGGTCAAGAGCCGCGGTGCCTTCCTGATGGGCCTGACCACCTACGGAAATTACAGCATCGAGGACACTGCGGGCTTCACGGTCTACGTGCCCAAGACCGACCCGCACTTTGCCACGAGCCTGTCGGTCATTCCGCTGCAGTTGCTGGCCTACTACGTCAGCTGCGCCAAGGGATTAGATGTCGATAAGCCGCGCAATCTGGCCAAGAGCGTGACCGTCGAGTAAATTGCTTTCGTCCGTTTTACCAAAAATTTACCACGATTTTTATACAATATTAGTCCCATTTGTCTGCCCAAAAGTAGGACAAATGGGGCCTTTTTGTGTTATAATAGTCTATATGACAATTTTGCCGGGCCGTATTGCGCCCGTTTTCAGATAGAAGAACGTATAGTAAGGATGGAATCGATGCAACAGGTCTCAAAACAACTGATAAAAGGGCTTCCGCGCCGCATCGCACTGATGCTGCTGGACTGCGGGCTCATTGTACTTTGCTATTGGCTGGCCGTCATGCTGCGCTTTGACAGCGGCGACGCCTACCGCCGCGTGGAGATACTGCGCGCCATGGCCCCGATGCTCTTATACGTCCTGCCCATTTATATGATCGTGTTCTGGTTCGGCGGACTGTATGAGATCATGTGGGAGTACGCCGGTATGCGCGACCTTGCACGCCTGACCTGCCTTTCCGGGCTGGCGACGGGCATCATCATGCTGTTCGATCTGATCTACCACAGCCGCCCGATCTCCGGCGCGGTGCTGATCTTCGGCGCGGTATTCAACACGGCGGCCATAGCGGGCGTGCGGTTCCTGTGGCGGCTGGTCCTGACGATGCGCAACGCCAAGGCCAACAAGCCGGAGGACAACACGCCATTGCTCATTGTCGGCGCTGGCAACGCCGGTGCGTGGGCCGTCAACCTCTGCAAAACGAAAAATCAGAGCTTCGGCAACCCGGTCTGCATCGTTGACGACGACCTGACCAAAAAGGGCCTGCGCGTGCAGGGCGTACCGGTGCGCGGCACGATCTCTGACATACCGGAGCTGGTGCGCAAATATCATATTCTCGAGATCGTCATCGCCATCACGACGGTCAAGGGTGACCGTTTGAGCGAGATCATCAACCTCTGCAACTCCACCCACTGCCGCGTGCGGATGATCAGCGACCCGCAGGCTGTTGACGAGAACGGCAATCCTGTGGCGGCGGGCTTCCGTGAGCTGAACACGGCGGACTTCCTCTCCCGCGACGAGATCCAGCTGAACAATGCCCAGATCTCCGAGTACCTGCATGACAAGATCGTTCTCGTCACGGGCGGCGGAGGCTCCATCGGCAGCGAGCTTTGCCGTCAGATCATGCGCTACCAGCCCCGCCGTCTGCTGATTTTTGACATCTACGAGAACTGCGCCTATGAGCTGGAAACCGAGCTGAAAAACAAGTACGGTCCCGAAGCTCCTGTTATCACCCTCATCGGCTCCATCCGCGATAAAGCACGTCTGGACGATGTGTTCGACACCTATCATCCGTCCGTCGTCTTTCACGCGGCGGCGCACAAGCATGTGCCGCTGATGGAGATCAGCCCCGCCGAGGCCGTTAAGAACAACGTCTTTGGCACCAAGAACCTGCTGACCTCCGCCGCCGAGCACGGCGTGGAGCGGTTCGTCCAGCTCTCTACAGACAAGGCTGTCAACCCGACGAACGTCATGGGCTGCACCAAGCGCCTGTGCGAGATGCTGATCCAGACCTTCTCCCGGGCCACGTCGATGACCTGCGTTGCGGTGCGCTTCGGCAACGTGCTGGGCAGCCACGGCAGCGTCATCCCGCTGTTTGAGGAGCAGATCAAGCGCGGCGGCCCTGTGACCATCACGCATCCCGATATTGTCCGCTACTTTATGACCATCACCGAGGCTGCGCAGCTCGTTCTGCAGGCCGGCGGTCTGGCGAAGGGCGGCAGCATCTACGTGCTGGACATGGGCGAGCCGGTCAAGATCATGGATCTGGCTAAACGCCTGATACGCTTCTACGGCTACGAGCCGGGCGTAAATATGCAGGTCAAGGTCACCGGTCTGCGCCCCGGCGAAAAGCTGTACGAGGAACTGCTCATGGACTCCGAGCAGGACAAGATGGCCAAAACCGCCCACAACAAAATCTTCATCGCGCCGCCCATGCAGATCGATCTGGAAAAATTCTACACCGACCTGCAGCGGCTCAAGGACTCTGCCCTGCACAACAGCGACGAGGTCGTCGACGTTCTGCAGGAGATGGTCCCGACCTACCACCCCAACCGCCGCGTGCGCGCCGACCACACCGTTGTGGCCGCCACCGGCAACACCGCGCTTTTCTCCCGGGAGGAGATTGCGCAGAAGCTCCGGGAGACAGAGCATCCCGCCGAGGAGGGCTGATTTATGTACGAGCGTTACGGCAAGCGCCTGCTGGACATTATCCTTTCGCTGGCAGCCACGATCATTCTTGCAATTCCGATGGGGCTGGTCGCGCTGTGGATCAAGCTCGACTCCCCGGGGCCGGTCTTTTTCAAGCAGCGCCGCGTCGGCAAGGGTAAAACGCACTTTAACATCCTGAAGTTCCGCACGATGCGCGGCGACACCCCGCACGACGTTCCCACGCACCTTTTGAAAGATGCGGACAGCTACATTACCGGGAGCGGTGCCTTCCTGCGCAAGACGAGCCTGGACGAGCTGCCGCAGATCTACAACATACTGGCAGGGCAGATGAGCGTCATCGGGCCGCGCCCCGCACTGTACAACCAGTACGACCTGATCGAGGCGCGCGACAAGGTCCGCGCCAACGACATCCGCCCGGGCCTGACCGGCTTAGCGCAGGTCAACGGACGCGACGAGCTGCCGATTGACGTCAAAGCCCGCTACGACGGTGAGTACGCCGCCCATGTGACATTCTGGAATGATGTAAAGATTTTCTTCCGCAGCATCACCTATGTGTTCGAGCGCCGCGGCGTCGTCGAGGGCGGCACCGGTGCCATGAACCAGACAAAAAAGGAAAAATCGTCAAAATGACGGACGTTGTACCTGCCAGGAAAACACCGGCAGGTACATTTTTTGTGCTGATTTAAAAAATGTACAAGAAAATCTTGCGATTTTCGTGAAAATATGTTGCAAAAGCCAAGCGAATTGTGTAAAATATACATTATGATGTTTTGGTTTTCAGGCAGATTACCAAACGGCAATTTTGCCAAACACGCATAGCCCGCACTGCACACCGGTGCAGACTGTCTAAATAACAGCTAAAAGGGGAGTCACATATTATGGCAAACAGGGTATTCCAGAACGTGGTCTACCAGATGAAGGACGCAGTGGATCGTGTCGTCGGCGTGATTGATGAGACCGGCACCGTCATTTCCTGCTCTGAGCTGGGACAGATTGGTGAGGTGCGCGAGGGCGTGGCCGCTGTCCGCCAGACGGCCGGGGATGCTTTCGTGCGCGATGGGTATGCCTACCATCAGTTCTCCAACGCCAAGCACAATGACTACGCCGTCTTTGTCGAGGGCACTGACACTACCGCCGAGCAGTTCGCCGCCATGCTCTCCATCAGTCTGCAGAGCATCAAGCAGTACCACGACGAAAAATTCGACAAGACGAACTTCATCAAGAACGTCGTGCTCGACAACATCCTGCCCGGTGACATCTACGCCAAGGCGCGGGAGCTGCACTTTGTCTCAGACGTGCAGCGCGTCGTACTGCTGATCCGCGTGACCTCCGGCAATGATATTTCCGCCTACGATGTCGTCAGCGGCCTTTTCCCGGACAAACAGAAGGACTTCGTCTTTAACATCAGCGAGACCGACACCGTCCTGGTCAAGGAGATCAAGCCCGACAACAACACCCGCGATATGGAAAAGCTAGCTGCCTCCATCGTCGATACGCTGCAGGGCGACCATTACATCAAGGCCGTCGTCGGCATCGGTACGCCCATCGGCAACATCAAGGACCTGGCCTCCAGCTTTAAGGAAGCCCAGATTGCCATGGAGGTCGGCAAGGTGTTTGACACCGAGCGTCAGGTCATCAGCTATGACCATCTGGGCATTGCGCGCCTGATCTACCAGCTGCCTACGACGCTCTGCGAGGCATTCCTGCGCGAGGTGTTCAAGCAGGAGAGCATCGACTCCCTCGATGCCGAGACGCTGTTCACGATCCAGCGCTTCTTTGAGAACAACCTGAACGTCTCTGAGACGAGCCGCGGTCTGTTCGTCCACCGCAACACGCTGGTCTACCGCCTTGAGAAGATTCGCAAGCTGACCGGCCTTGACCTGCGCAACTTCGATGATGCCATCGTCTTTAAGGTGGCGCTGATGGTCAAAAAATATCTGTCCGCCAACCCGGCCAAATATTGATTTTAAAAAAACTTTCACAAATGGCGCTGCACCGCAATGCAGCGCCATTTTTCTGCTTTTTACAGCCGCAAAGCACCTTGACCGCAGAGGTCTGACATGGTATTCTATTATATGTATGACTGTAACCATCACAGCAAAGCCACACCACGGCAGGAGAACCCCGAATGATCGATTTTGAACATGTATATAAAACCTACGAGACCCACAACGATGAGAACGTCGCGCTGGAGGACATCAACATCCATATTGACGAGGGCGAGTTCGTCTTTATCCTCGGCCATTCCGGCGCGGGCAAATCCACGTTTTTAAAGCTCATCCAGATGGAGGAGAAGCCTACCGAGGGCAAGGTCTTTATCAATGGGCAGGATTTAACGCGCATCAAGCGCCGCAAGGTGCCCTACCTGCGCCGCCAGATGGGCGTTGTGTTCCAGGACTTCCGCCTGATCCCCACCATGACCGTCTATGAGAATGTCGCCTTCGCCATGCGCGTGACGAACATCTCGACCAAAAAGATCAAGGACCGCGTACCGTTTGCACTCTCCCTTGTCGGTCTGGAGGACAAAATGGACCGCCTGCCGGATGAGCTCTCCGGCGGCGAGCAGCAGCGCGTGGCCATTGCCCGCGGGCCGGCCCCCGGCCCCCAGCTCATCATCGCGGACGAGCCCACCGGCAACATCGACCCCGAAATGTCGATGGACATCATGCAGCTGTTTGAGGCCATCAACAAGGTCAACATCACCGTCGTCGTCGTCACCCATGAGCACGAGCTCGTCCACAAGCTGGCCCGCAAGTACGGCAACCGCGTCATCACGCTGGCCAACGGCATGGTAGCCTCCGACACCGCTGACCCTGCTGCCGCGCGCCGCTACGCTGCCGCCATGGCCGAGCGCGAAGAGGATGACTACGAGTACGACGAGGATTGATTTGTAAGTAAGAGGGGACACCATGCGTTTTTCCAGTTTTATCTACTTGGTCGGCCAGGGCCTGCACAACCTGCGCGCCAACCGGCTGATGACCTTTGCCTCCATGGGCGTGCTGACCGTCTGCATGTTGCTGATCGGCGCAGCCTCGCTGCTGGGCATCAACATTGACCACATGGTCGAATACATCGGCAACCAGAACGAAACTGTCGTCTACATGGGCGGCACCGGCGAGAGCGAGGTCGCCACCGACGAGCAGATTGCCGCCGCCGACGCGGCCATCCGCAGCACGCCCCACGTTGTGAGCGTGACCTATATGTCGCCGGAGGACGTTCTGGCGACCTACAGCGATATGCTGAAGGATTACACAAACCTGCAGCAGGTCTTTGCCAGTGACAACCCGTTCACTCCCAACTACCGCGTGACCGTGGACGACCCCGACAACATTGAGGAAGTCTCCGCCCAGCTCATGCAGATCGACGGCGTTTACAGCGTCAAAGCCCCGCTGGCTATGGCGGATACCTTCACGTCCCTGCAGAAGGTCATCAACTACGCCTGCTACGGCCTGGTCGCGGTGCTGGCCATCGTCTCCATCGTCGTCATCAACAACACGATCAAAATCACCGTCTTTAACCGCCGCAAGGAGATCGGCATTATGAAGCTCGTCGGCGCGACCAACGGCTTCATCCGCTTTCCGTTCTTTGTCGAGGGCGTCACCTCCGGCCTGATTTCGGCTGGCATTGCGTCCGGCATCGTCTGCGGCGCGTACTATGCACTCTGCCGCTGGTATGCCGAGAATCCGTCCAACCTTTCGCAGATGTTCGGCGGCACGCTTGTCCCGCTGGAAAGCGTCTGGTACTACATCGTCGGCGGCTTTGTGCTGCTGGGCTTCGTGCTCTGCGGCCTCGGCACCGCCACCAGCATCCGCAAGCATCTGAATGTATAACAGGGGATAAAGGGAACGTATAAGACCATGAAGCATGTAAAACACGGCAAAAAGCTGATTTCGCTTCTGCTGAGCGCGGCTGTCGCCATGAGCATGACGCTTTCCACCGTCATGACGCCGCTGGCCGCCTCCTCCAGCGTCAGCGACCTGCGCCAGAAGCTGCAGGAACTGCAGTCTGAGCAGGAAAAGGTCAACCAGCAGCTCAAGGACGCGCAGAGCAACAAGGCCGACGCTGAGGCGCTCAAAACGCAGCTTGAACAGCAGAAGGCACTGATTTTGAGCCAGATCAGCAACCTGTCCGAGCAGATCGGTTCTTTGGATGAGGAAATCGTCAACAAGCAGGACGAGATTGACCGGAAGCAGCAGGAGGTCGACCAGAAGCAGGCCGAATACGACCAGCGCTGGGCGGACTTTAAAGATCGTATGCGTGCGATGCAGCGTCTGAATGACGGCGGCTCCATCGCACTGTTGTCCAGTGCCACCAACCTGTACCAGCTGCTGACCTTTGCCACCACATTGGATCAGATCGTTAATAAGGACGAGGACACCTGCCAACAGCTTGAAAATGAGCACGCCGAGCTGGAGCAGCAGCGCGCCGAGCTGGAGCAGGCCAAGGCGGACCTGGAGGCCACGCAGGCCGATCTGGAGACCCAAAAGACCGCGCTGGACGGCAAGACGAATGAGCTTGCCCAGAATATCTCCCAGACCGACGCCAACATTTCCGCAGCGGATGCCGAGATCGAGGCCAACAAGGCTGCCCTGATCGAAGCCAACAAGGCCGTGGATAAGGCCGCTGCCGAGCTGGACGCCGCGCTGAACGCCGCCAACCAGGCTTACGGCAATGCGTCAATCCAGTGCTCGCTGGACTTTGGCCGCCCGCTGGCCACCTATAAGTACGTCTCCTGCTACTTCGGCGGCAACGGCCACCGCGGCACCGATTACGCCGCACCGGGCGGCACCGAAATCTACGCCGTCTCCGGCGGTGTCGTCACCGCTGCGGCCTACCACTGGAGCTGGGGCTACTACGTGCAGGTCTACCACGGCAAGGATGACAACGGCAATACTTATTCGACGCTGTACGCCCACATGAACAGCGCGCCCGTTGTCAGCGTGGGCCAGCCCGTGGAAAAGGGCAAGATCCTTGGTTATGTCGGCTCCACCGGCAACTCCACAGGCAACCATCTGCACCTGGAAATGAAGGTCAACAACGTCCTGGTCAATGTCATGAACTACCTCTCATAACGAAAGGGGAATCTGTATGAAGCCGCAGAAGCACAAAACCTCCGTGCGTATTTTCTGCCTTGTAGTCGCCGTTCTGATGATACTCAGCCTTTTCTCTACGGTATTTTTCTCACTAGCCTACGGGGCATAACGCAAACACAGTAAGGAGCCATCAGACCCATGAGCAAAAAAATCAGTCTTGGCGTGGCGGCCACCATTGCCATCATTGCAATGGCCGTCACCTTCTCGCTGACCATGGTCGTGTCCATGAAGATGTTCAACACCACAGTGTCCAGCGTCAAAAACAAGGAGCGCCAGTACAACAAGCTGTCCGAAATTGATCGTTTTGTCCGCGCAGGGGAGTATTTCACCATCGACGAGGACACCTTGAATGACCGCTTAGCTGCGGGCTACATGAACGGCATCAACGACAAGTACGCCGTCTACTACACCGCCAAAGAATACAGCGAGAAGCAGTCTGTGGAAAAGGGCACATTGACCGGCATCGGCGTCGCTGTCGTCAATGACACATCCTCCGGCTACGCCCGCATCATCCGCCTGTATGACAACTCGCCCGCCGCAGAGGCCGGGATGCAGGTCGGCGGCTTCATCACCGCTATCAACGATGAGTCGACGCGCAACATCCCCTCCACCGCGCGCCTGACCTCCAAGCTGCTGGGTGAGGAGGGTACGACCACCACGATCACCTACCTGACGCCGGACCGCCAGGAGCAGCAGCTGAATCTTGTCCACTCCAACTACAAAACACCCTCCATCTACACCCGTCAGATGGTAGCGGACACCTGCGGGTACATCCGCATTGACGCCTTCACCTCCGGCACGGCCAGCGAGTTCAAGGCTGCTGTGGATGAGCTGCTGCAGCAGGGAGCGAACAGCCTTGTCTTTGACCTGCGCGACAACACCGGCGAGAACCTGAACGCCGCCCTTGTGGCCGCGGATTACTGTGTGCCCTCCGGAGAGATCGCCAAGCAGCAGGACAGGGACGGCAATGTGACCGTGCTGCGTATGTCCGATGAGACAAAGATCAACGTTCCGATCGTCTGCCTTGTCAACGGCTCCACCGCGGGCAGCGCCGAGCTGTTCGCCAATGCCCTGCGCAAGATGGCCGGTGCGACGCTCGTCGGCACCAAAACTGCGGGTAAGGGCGTCGTTCTGAGCGACGCCCAGAGCTTCTCCGACGGCTCCGCCGCTTACATCACGGTGGGCCTGCTGCTCGATAACGAGGATCAGACCTGGAATGAGGAGGGCCTGCGTCCCGACATTGACGCCGCGCTCTCCGTCGACGAGCAGAACGCCTACTACGATTACACACTTGATACTGACCCGCAGATCAGCAAGGCCGTCAACGCGGCCACGGCACTGGCCGGGCAGAACTGATTTTTATTGACTCGGAAAGGACGTCCACCGTGCCCACATTGACTGACCTGTCCACCATCCGTGACCTCTGCGCACGGTATGACTTTGCCCTGTCCAAGGGCTTCGGCCAGAATTTCATCATCAACCCCGGCATCTGCCCCCGCATTGCGGAGGCCGCCGGTATCGGCCCCGGCTGGGGCGCACTTGAGGTCGGCCCCGGCATCGGCGTGCTGACCGAGCAGCTTTGCAAGCGTGCGGACAATGTCGTCTCCATCGAGGTCGACAAGCGTCTGCCGCCGCTGCTGGAAGAGACGATGGCCGACTACGACAACTTCAAGCTCATCCTGAACGACGTGCTGAAGGTCGATCTGAAGGCTCTGCTGGCCGAGGAGTTCGGCGGCAAGCCCGTCGCCGTCTGTGCCAACCTGCCGTACTACATCACCAGCCCGATTCTGATGCGTCTGCTGGAGGAAAAGCTGCCTATCCGGAACATCACCGTAATGGTGCAGAAGGAGGCCGCACAGCGCCTCTGCGCCGCCCCCGGCACGCGTGATGCGGGTGCAATCAGCTAAGCCGTGGCCTATTACGCCGAGCCGAAGCTGTTGTTCAGCGTCCAACCCGGCAGCTTTTACCCCGCCCCTAAGGTGACAAGCGCCGTCATCCGCCTGGATGTGAGGGAGAAGCCCGCCGTAACCGTGCCGAACGGCGACGAAGCCGCCTTCTTCGCGCTGATTCGCGCCGCTTTCTCCCAGCGCCGCAAGACCGCCGCCAACGCCATCGCCAACGGCCTGCACCTGCCCAAGGCGCAGGTCATCTCCGCCCTGCAGGCCGCCGGTCTTGATGAGCGTTCTCGCCCCGAGCAGCTGACACTGGAGAATTACTGCGCTCTGCAGACGGCACTGGCAAACACTTAAAACAGCAAAGCAAAACGCCCGGTAAGCATCACGCTTATCGGGCGTTTTTTAGGAGTATATAGAGTAGGGTGCAATAAGGAAAAGCTTCTCTAAATATTCCTCAAGAACAATCCATCAGCTTTATGTACAGCAGCAACTGTTACAATATCCTGAGTTCAACCCTGACTCCGCGTTATGTGATTCTACTGCGTTTACGACTTGTTTACGACCTGTTTTTTACTGTTTAGGACGCAAAAAGACATACAAAAACAAGAAAAAAGCGCGTTGCAAAGTGGATTTACTTTGCTAACGCGCTTTTTTAAGTGGAGCTAGTAACAGGAATCGAACCTGCAACCTGCTGATTACAAATCAGCTGCACTGCCAATTGTGCTATACTAGCGGGAACTCTAATATAATATCACAATCGGCAGGGGTTTGTCAAGAGTTACAGCAGCTCCACGCCCGAATTCTTGCATGCCTGTACCGTAGCGTCATCCCACAGGCTGACCTGTACCTCGCCGACATGGGCCTTGCCCAGCAGCAGCATGCACAGGCGGCTCTGGCCAATGCCGCCGCCCATTGTCAGGGGCAGGGTGCCATTCAGCAGCAGTTTGTGGAAGGGCAGCTCCGCGCGCTGCGGGCAGCCTGCGGCGTCCAGCTGGCGTCGCAGGGCGTCGGCGTCAACGCGGATACCCATACTGGACAGCTCCAGTGCGCAGTCCAGCGGCTTGTGCCAGAACAGGATGTC